>Ga0206682_10002365_pt1 | contig 17161 bp, 12 predicted proteins | sample M240m12015metaG_FD_155444 | JGI IMG/M metagenome (GOLD analysis project Ga0206682, IMG submission 155444) | Ammonia-oxidizing marine archaeal communities from Monterey Bay, California, United States - M2 40m 12015 | ecosystem: Environmental > Aquatic > Marine > Intertidal zone | place: USA...
GCCGCCTAGGAAACAAACTACCGAAGAGCTGCTCGCGAATCTCATCGACATCTGATTCGCGCTCGAGAAACCGCGTCTTCTTGCACTTTCGTTTAGCGCGGGAACCCCTATTTCCCGCTTGTTCATCTTCACTCAACGCAATTTAATCCAAAGATTTGACTAATCAGTACTACATTCTTGCACCGCCACCTAGATTTCTATTTTTTCGTTCGGTATCGTTTCGCGCACGCATACGTGGGCGAATCGTTTTGCATTCCTACATCTTCCAAATTCAGTTTCACCGCTACGTTCTATCCGCTACGTCAATTCGTTGGTTTCGCGAGCCTCGCTCGCGCGGCGTCGACGGCGACGTCGTACGGGAGATACGCGACGTCACACTCGATCGTGCGCCCTCCGTCGACGCACGAACCTCGCGCACTCTCGGCGTCGAGCATGAATGGTAGTTCGATGCGTTCGGAGGGTAATCCCGTGACGTCCACAGTCAACGCTTCACGAACGACGTGGACGCCGACATCGCGAGCGCTTTTGCCTCGCGGCACGCCTACGCGAAGCTTTACGGATGTCACCGGCCGCCCGAGAAATTCGATGGAGTGATCGATCCCGCTTCGTATCTCCGCACGTGACACGCTCGGCGTGTTCTGAACAACTGTTCGCGTCTCAACCAGGGAAGGACGCGTCTCCGCGAGAAGTCGCAGCGGCGGCGGCGGGTCGGCGCCGATGAACTTTCGCGCCGGCAATCTATATTCGGTATCGAGCGCTATCCCGTACGTTTCTCGGCATCGTCGCAAACTTAGCTCTGCGATGAGTCGCTTCAGCGGCTTGTAGACCTCCGCGTGACGCAGGACGACGTCGTTGAAGGCGACGTCGAACACCGTGCACGGATTCGCGTTAGAGTCGACGTCCGCGCGCGCCCGTCCTTCGCGCAGAGGGAACACCAAAGCGTCGTCGTCTCCGTCTCGAACGGAGTGCTTTTTGTGCTCGAGCGCGGCGATGACGCGCTTAGGCATTAGCCCCCGACGCCACTCGTCGTTGCCCGCGGCGGGCGCCGCGACGTCGTGGCTCGCGCACACGTTGACGAACACCTTCATCCCACTCGCATCCCTCGTCTTCACCACGAATGCCGGCGTGAGCGCGATAGTGTTTCTCACGGTCGTCCGAGCGTCGATCGTCGCGTCGGGAAACTCTCTCAGTTTCCCAGCGGCTGCCTGGCGCAACAAGCTCGCCGTCTCGCGCAGCGCGTCCTCGACGTCGCCGCCGTCGTCCTCCGTCGTCAACGCCCGCACCATCTCCGCAATCAACGCTCGTAACCCAGCAAGCCCGCCCTCGTCGTCGCCTTCGAGCAGCGCCGTGAGCGCGCGCACGTCGAAGGACTCGTCGTCTTCGTCGACACCGACGCCGAAACGTCGTGCGTCGGCGCGATAGTCGTCGACGTACGACGTGAACGCGCGCGCGATGCGTTCGGTGTCACTTCGCGCGTCCCGTTCGCTCGTCATCGCGCGCGCGGCGCCCGAACGCGACCAAGTGACGCGATGCGCGTCGCCGCACTCGTGAAAGACAGTGACGGGATGGATGCGATGCGCGTCGGAACGTCAGAACGCGACGCGCCGAGCGCGGCGGCGACGCCGAGACGCGCCGAGCGCCGCCCGCGGCGACGACGACGCTCGCGGTGACGACGACTTCGCGCGTTGATCGACGACTCGCGCGCATACGACGCGCTTCGACTCCATCGCGTCGGTCGCCCCGCGGCCGTTGGCGCGTCGTCGCGACGTTCGCTCGCGTTGACGCGGACGATGATGACGCGCGCGCGCGGCGAACGGCGCGGCGCGAAGATGATGGCGCTCATCGTCGCGTCGTTGGCGACGCTCGTTCGAGGAGATGAGTACAGCGTGAACATTGAACGCGCCATCGTCAACTCGAAGGGCTTGCAAGCCGTCGGCGCGCTCGACGCGCTTTCGGCGCGACTTTTGGAAGCGTTGTGCGAGAGCGACGAGACTTCGTGCGAAGCATACGAAACGACGAGGAAAAGCTTATGGTTGACTTTCGGGAACGACTACATCTGTCAGGTGGGGAGCGACGCAGACGCGACGTGGAACGCCATCGACACGACGTCGACGCAGGGCGGTATCGCCGTTTTGTTGTCAAAGTGCTCGCGCGCCTGGTTGGGCGATCTCGAGCAAGCGGTGTTAAATCTAGCGCCGCGGTTTTTAGCGCAAGCGTCGTTGCAACGCGCGGACGTCGCCGCCGTGATCGCTGCGAACGACGCGGCGGCGGGACGCGCGGCGACGCAGGCGGGCGACAACTTAGACGACCTGCATCCGAGCTACATAGCAAACTTGGCTCCGATCGCGACAGAGTTAACGTCGTTCAGTGAATCGCGACCTGTAGTCGTGACCGCGACGGCGACGGCGGACGAGAGTACGTACTACTCGGGTTTCAGCACCGACGTCAAGTCTGCGATAGCCGCGGCGCGAGCACGCGGCGCGAAGAGCGTCGCCGGTTCCACGGAGGCGTTTCCGGATGCCTACGTGAAACGCGTTGAAACGGCGCAGGTTTCGCTGGACTTATATCGTGGAAGGTATCTCGAGCATCCATACGCGAAGGCGCACTACGACAAAGCGATCAAGTGCGCCGGGCAGTCGACGAACGACGCGCTGTGCTACAACCGCGTTGTACCCGAGATCGGTTACACGCACAGCGCGGACGGAACGAGACTGCTCTCGTCGTACGGTGAACCACTCGCGACAAACTTTGTTGATTATAACCAGCCCGCAACGTACGTCGCGGGCGTGCGGCTATCCTCGCAAACGCGTTGAGACGCGCGTCGCGCGTTTATCTCGAACGAAAAAATAGAAATCTAGGTGGCGGTGCAAGAATGTAGTACTGATTAGTCAAATCTTTGGATTAAATTGCGTTGAGTGAAGATGAACAAGCGGGAAAGTAGGGGTTCCCGCGCTAAACGAAAGTGCAAGAAGACGCGGTTTCTCGAGCGCGAATCAGATGTCGATGAGATTCGCGAGCAGCTCTTCGGTAGTTTGTTTCCTAGGCGGCGCCGCCGCAGTCGAAGCCGTTTCCGCGGGCGCTGGAAGTGGCGGCGGAAGCGCGTCTTCGGCTGATTTCTCGACGTCCGACTGTTGGGAGACGGAGAGACTCGCCGCGATGGCTTGGGCGATCATCGCCGCCTCTTCCTCTTCCGTCGTCGCGCACTCGATTCGACTCGTTCCGAGCGACGGGGGGCCGCTCGGAGGTACGGCGGCGCATGAGGAGTCTGGATCTGGCATCGTAGTCGACGTTTTCGGACGACCGTCCGAACGAATCGAGAGCACCGCCGCGTTCAGTTCCTCGAGCGTGAAAAGCAGCTTCCCGAGTTGCTCCTCGCTTAAACTCACCGCGCTATCCGTCATCTCCGCCACTTGCGTGAGATGCGCGCGATGGGCCTCGCACACGTCGCTCAACTCCAAGTCTAACGCGTCGTTCGTCGCCGCATCCGCATCTGGGTCTCCACCCGAATCGCGAAGCTCGCGCAAAAGCGTCGCCGCCGTGTGAGCGCCTTCGAGCGTGTCGTCCAAGTCGCCGAGCACGTGTCGTAAATCCACGGATCTCGCGCGCGCGTGGTGACGCGAGAGCATCTGACCCGCGGGTGGTGATCCGACAAACGAGGCGTCGTCCACGTACGTCTCGTTCCCGTACGTCGACGTCGGCGCCGGCGTCCGCGACGCCGAACCGGCGTCCTTGAAGGCGTCCTTCAGCGTCTTCTTCAGCGACTTCAGGTGCGCTTGCGCGCGCTGTGCCAGCGACCGTCCCGCGCCCCTGAGTGGCACGCTTTCGAAATCATCATCCACATTCGCCGACGACGCCATGGGGTTATCGTACGCCGTGTACGTCGACGACGAACTCCCGACGTGTCGTCTACGCGCCGCCGGCGCTTCGTCGATCGCGTCCTCCATGTCGTTCACGGCCTCGGCCTTTGTGCGCGCGCGTCGTCATCCGTCAGTCTCCGCATCGTTCGTCTTCATCGTCTACGGCGCGTTCGCGCGCTCGACGCGCGCGACAGCGTTCGCGCGCGCTCGGTCGTGATTGCGAAGGGGCGCCAATCCGGCGGATGGCGCGGGCGCGCGCGCGACGCGCGCGACGACGCACCTGTTCCTCGCGCGTCATGAGCGGTGAGTACTGCGTGCGCTTCTCATCCTTGAACATGTCGAAGTCGCCGCGGACGCGTTCCCGTCGTCGTCGTCGTCGTCGTCGTCGTCGTCGCGCAGCGAAAAGTCACGTCGACGGGTCGGTGCCGAGCGACGCGACTGGCAGGGCCCGAACACGCGAACTGGCGAAGGGTGAAATCCATCGCTCGCGGCGCCGCGCGAAGTTTTCTTCAATCGTTGATGTCACACTGCAAATGGATCGTCGTCGGTCGTAAATAATGATTCGAGAAGAATGGTCGTATCTTACGTGATGTACATCGCGTCGCGCGCGCGGAGACTCGTCCGTCGGCTGCGTCAGTGAGGCGATTTTTTCGGCTTACTCTTGCGCCGATGCGGCACCGCGGGCGTGACGATGAGAAGCGTCGGCGTCACCGGCGCGTCGCCGTTTCGATCCTTTGAGCTATATTTACGTTTCCCAGTCGTCGCCGCCGCCACCGCTCGCATCGGCGTCGCGCCTTCGCTCGAGGGCGAGTATTCGTCTTCGCTCTTCACCGAGACGGGCGAATAGCCGCGAGCGCGCTTGGTGCTAGTGTCGCTCGCGGGTGACTTGTTTCGAGCCGGTGACCGTCGGTCGCTATTCGCCTTCTCAGCCTTGGCGGCATTTTTGGCCTGCGTACTCTTCCGCGGCGTCGGCTTGATCGTTTCCTCCGCGTACGACATGTCTATCCCGCCCTTGGCGCTCATATCTTCGCCGCCGTTCATCTTGCACGAAATCGAGCAATACTTGTTGTTGTCGCTCTGAAGAATGCGCGCGCAATACGAACACTCCGAGTGCATTTGCGCCTGCGCGCCCGCGCCCGCGCGATATCGTTCGCCACTCCCCGCGCCGCGCCCGCTCGACGACGAATGATTCATCAGCTTTTCCCCGTCTTTTTTATTCGTCGACCGCGGGTGCGGGCGTTCGTTTAAAAACACGACGCGCGCCGAGTTGATGATGTACGTCTGTATACCCGTCACGTCCATGAGCTTACACACGTCTTGCACGCGCACGACGTTATGATACGAACTCCTTCGAATCTAGCGTTTCGAGCGAGACGATTCGTCGCGCGCGTCAGTCGTACGTCGCCTCCGCGCGAACGCGGGTTTAGGGTTTAGGGTTTAGGGTTTAGCGCGAAAGACAGCTGAGGCCGCGAGCTTTTCCCGCATTTCGCTCGATTCAAAGCCCCGAGTCGCGTCGTCCGCGCGCGCGCCGCGCCTCGGCGCCGTCGTCCGCGCCGCGGGCCCGACGCTTGAAATTAAAATCGCTCGCGTCGCGCGTCGCACCTGTATCGTGTCGAACACGTCGCGCTCCGCCGCGCACGCCGGACACATCGAGCGTCGTGACGACAACGAGAACAAATTGACTTGCTCGCCTTTGCTCCCCGTGCTGTGCACGTCGCACGGCGCGAAGAACGCGCCGTGCACGAGATCGGGGATCCATGATAACTCTTTGGGTAATTGCGCCTTCGCTCCCTGAGAGCGTTCGCGCGCCGTCGTCGCTCGCGCGCGCGTCGTCAGTCCGCCGTCGCCGCGCGCGCTAGGTCTCATGCCGCGCCGATGTTATCCCAACGCTCTAGGGCGTCCGTCGAACGCGTCGCGCGTCGCGCACCTCCATGTTCACGCCGCGACGCGGTGCGTCGAAATATTTCGCGTCGTCGTCGGCGCGTCCTCGATGCGCCGTCGTCACGACCGCGAGCGCGCGCGGCGCGTCGTCCTCGCGCGCGTGTGCGGCGTCAACGCCAATGCGCGCGCGACGACGGACGACGACGCGCGCGACGACGCGTTCGCGCGGTCCGCGCGTTCAATACGGCGCCGACGCGAGTGGGTGATTTATGCGTATTAAGAAGGAAACGTACGCCGTGTGGTCGCATCGACGCGAACACGAAAGTGAAAATGCCGAACCCCACGCGCCGGGCGACCGACCGAGGGCGGTGTGTCCGTTCGCATCTCGGGGGCGGAACAAAAACAGGCGAATCACCGCAAGGCTTCGAACGCGCACTCCTTGACGATGTCGGTGGCCTTTTGCACCTGCGCGCTCGAGACGATGAGCGGAGGGACGAGACGCAAGATGTCACCCTTACCAGCGGTGATGGTCAACAGACCGCGCGCGCGACACGCCGCGACGAGCGGGGCGGCGGGGCAGTCGAATTGCACGCCGACGAGCAAGCCCGCGCCGCGAACCTCGCGAAGACGCGGGTGACCGGCGAGCTTTTCGGTGAGCGACGACTTCAACTCGTTCCCGCGTTCGGTGACGTTGGCTAAGAAGGCGGGATCACTCACCCGGTCGAAGACCTCGTTCGCCACGGCGCACACCAAAGGCCCGCCCGCGAACGTCGATCCGTGGTCGCCCGCGGCCATGACGGCGGCGACTTTTTCTTTCATCAGCACGGCGCCGATGGGCAAGCCGTTCGCCAGCGGTTTCGCCACCGACATCATATCCGGCTCGGCGTCTTTAATAAGTTGATGGCCCCAGAGTTTACCCGTTCGTCCCAAGCCGCACTGCACCTCGTCGTACACGAGCAAGGCGTCGGCTTCGTCGCAAATCGCTCGCAAGCCTCGCAAGAACTCGGCGTCGGCGGGGTAAATGCCACCTTCGCCTTGCACCGGCTCGACGAACACGGCGCACGTGCGACCTTTGACGATCACTTGACGCGCTTTTTCCAAGTCACCGTACGGCGTGAACGTGTTCCCCGGAAGTCCCGGGGCGAACGGCGCGCGGTAGCCCTCCTTCCACGTCAGCGAAAGCGCGCCGAACGTTCGGCCGTGAAAACCGTTTTCAAAACTCACCGTCTCCCACGCCGCGTCGCCGGCGTTTTTCCCCAGCGCCTGCGCGCGCGTTTTGGCGTACTTTCTCGCGAATTTCAACGCCCCCTCGTTCGCCTCCGTTCCCGAGTTGCAAAAGAAGACTCTGTCGGCGAACGACGTCGCCGTGAGCTTTCTCGCGAGCGTCGCCCCCGGTTCGGTGTGATACAAGTTCGACGTGTGCGTCAGCGTGCGCGCTTGTTCGGCAATCACTCGCGCCACGCCTTCATCCGCGTGTCCGAGGCAATTCACCGCGATCCCGCTCGTGAAATCTAAAAACTCCTTCCCGCTCGCGTCGAACAGCGCGCAACCCTTTCCCCGAACCATCACCTCAGTCTCGCCTCGGCCGTACGTTTGCAGCACGCACTCGCGTTCGTTCTTTCGCACCTCATCCGCGTCGACGACGTCGCGCTTTCCTCGTTTCCCACCGCCGAACACACCGCGCAGGAACGCTCGCGTCGTCGTCGTCGTCGTCGTCGTCGTCGTTCGTCGTCCTCCTCCTCCGACGCGTCGCGGGCGCGCGTCGACGCGCGCGCGCGTCGCGCGAAACGGCGTCGCGGACGCCCCGCGCATCCCGCGCGCGCGATGCGACGCGACGCGACGCGACGCGACGCGGTGTCGGGCTCCGTCGACGACGAGTGCGGCGACGCGCGTCGCATCCATCCCGCGCGAGACGCGAATCGAGACGCGCGCCGAGCGAGCGCGACTTCGAGACGCGCGACCGCGACCGCGACCCGATCGCGATCCGACGCGATGGATCCGCGCGCGACGCCGTCGACGACGCCCCGCGCGCGCGCGCGCGCGCCGGGCGACGCGCGCGACGCGACGCACGCGGCGCGACGACCGGCGGATTCGACGCCGGAGCGACACGAACGATGGAACGCGCGCGCGATGGCGACGACGGCGACGACGGCGATCGGGGCGAGTGCGGCGTGTCCGGCGACGACGACGCCGGCGGGCGTGTCCGCGGCGTCGCGAACGTCGACGACGACGGTCATCGGGCGCCACGAACACACGATAAGCGGGTACAGCTTGTTGAAGGGATTGGGCGACGGTGAACCGATCGCGAGCGATCGGTTCATGGTGGGCGGACACGAATGGGTGCTGTTGTTTTATCCAGACGGTAAGCGCTCGATGAGCGATGGGAACGCGCCGAGCGCGCCGCAAGACGATCCGTACGCGGCGCTCTTCGTCGCCCTCATCGGCGAAGGGCCGAGGCCGTTGGGGGTGGTGCAAAGCGGACAAGGACGCGTCGTGCGGGCGTTTCACAGATTTACCCTGGTAGATCAAAGTGGGAACGGGCGACACATCACGAAAGGGCGACAGCGCGAGCAAGGGGCGGTCAAAATTTCGTGCGCGAGGCAAGACCCGCAAGCGCGCAACTGTCACGGCTATCGTAAATTCGTCCGCAGGTCGGTTTTGGAGGGATCGGGGACGGGGTATCTGCTGAACGATGTCGTCGTGATACGATACGAGATAGAGCTTGTCGTCACCAGCGGTGGGGCGCTGAACAAGAACATGAAGTTGCTGCCGGCGGCGAGCGTCAACGTGCCCTCGTATCCGACGATCGGAAAACACCTCGTTCGATTACTGCACGACCCGGACTCTGATTTCGACTGCACCTTCGACGTCGAGGGCGAAAAGTTTAGAGCGCATAAACTCATCTTGTCGTCACGCTCGAGCGTGTTCGCCGCCATGCTCCGCACAGGAGCCGCCATGCGCGAAGGACGCGAGGGCGTGTGCACGCTTCTCGACATAAAGCCGAGCGTGTTTCGTTTGTTGTTGCACTTCGTGTACGCAGACGAAATCCCGCGCGAAGGCTCGGGCGTCAGTGATGACGGCGCGCACGCCCTGCTGGGTGGCGCGCACAGGGGGGATGCCGACGGCGAAATCGACGCGACTGGCGCGTTGGTGGGTCCGCGAGCGACGGGTCGGGCTTCGGACGAAGTCAACTTGGACGTTCCAATGACGCAACACTTGCTCGTCGCCGCGGATAGATTTGACTTGAGCAGACTTCGCGCGATGTGCGAGGCACGTTTGTGCGAATCCGTGGACGTTGACACCGTAGCGAACACTCTCATGCTCGCCGAGTTGAACCACGCCGACGCGCTCAAGCGCGCGTGCATGAGCTTCATCGCCGCCAACCTGAGCGACGTCATGTCGACGGAGGGCTACGAAGCTATGAACATTTCATGTCCGCACTTGGCTGGCGAAATATTAAGCTCTGTCGCAGAAATGCGCGCTCTGCGTCCGAAGGCTGAAGTGTTCCCGAGCGCGCCCGTGCCCGCGCAAGACGGCGCCGGAGTCTCCATGCACGCCCCCCCCGGGGCGACCGCGGCAGCGGTGGCGGCGGCGGCGGCTCGAAACGTAGATGGTACACAGGGCGTTCTCACACTGCCGAATCTGGCGAATGCGGGGACAGACATGGCGGCGAACCTTGCGACGCTGCCGGCGATGAGCGCGTTCAGCAATTTTCTCGCCTCTCGCGTGCAGCGCCTCGCGCCGCCCACATCTGCCGCGGTTTTGGACGCGATGCCACACGACGGCGGCATCGCTGAGCAAGATGCGATGGCGGCGATGATCTCGCAAGCCGATTTGACGATACCCCCCACGCAAGAACTTCTCAGCACACCCGGCGGCGGCGGCGGTGAGGATCGCGCCGCCGTCGACCGCCGCGCGCTCGACGATGGAGCTGTCGACGATGAAGCGAACGATGGGCGGCGAGTTCGACCGAGACGTTAGTTTTGATGACCGTTGTAGGAATTATACAAAAATCTAAGCCGAGACCGTCGCGCGCGTGCGTACTCTCTGTCGTTTACTCATCGCTCGAAGTCGCCTTGTTCGATCCCAACTTTGCCGCCATCTTCTTCTTTGCGAACTCGTTCGAAATTTTGAAGACTTTCTCTCGGCCCGCGTAGTCGCATCCCGCGGAGACGCCTTCGTAATCTATCGCGCTCTTCGGGGCGTTCGGATCGTCCGGTTGGACGTGTCGCAACAACTGCGCCATAAAGTTTATTTTGAAATCGACGTTGTCGCAACCCATCCCCGTGACGATGGCTTGCCCGGCTTTTTCGTGGTGGGTGAGGTAGTTTCCGACGACGGTCTGGTCCAGGATTTGTATCTTTGCCGTCAGGGCGTCGATGTGCGGGATGACGTCGTTAAGAAGGAACCCAACCTCCGCCTTATCGCCCGAGTACGTCTGTTCGGCGCGCTGCCAGACGTTGAGCAGCTTCTTCCCTTGCACGGAAGGCTTGGCCACGATCACCTTTGTGTTCGCGTGCTTGCGCGCCGTCGTCCCTAAGCCGTAGTCCGCCCCGAGCACGAGATCGTTCGTCGTGAGCTGGTCGTGGATGAGCTGCAAAGGGTTCTTTTGCATCACCGCGTCGGGCTCGAGGAACATCACCGTGTAGTCGTTGTCCACGAGCGTTTGCACCGCGTGCACGCGCCGCCACGACAGCATCGACTTGAGCTCTTCTTTGCTCGCTTCGGCAAACTTCGCGACTTGCTTGCGTAAGTCATCGTCGACGTAGACGTCAATCTTGTGCCCCGCCCCCGCCGTTTCCTTTTCGATGAACTCCTTCGTCGCCTCGTCCGGAACGATGACTGTCCAAAAGTCCACGATGGACGGCGCCACAGCCTTCATCGACTCCAGCAAGGCGTGCGCGAACGTCCAATACGACTTATTACAGAACGTAATCGCCCGAAACTTCGTGCTCCGCGTCACGCTCTCGACGTGTTCGGCCAATCCCGGCACGTGTCCGGGCGCGTTTTGCGCCCTCGCCGCGCCGCCGAGCGCGGCGCGATCGATCCTCCCCGCCCCGCGCGCTCGTTCCGCTTTCACGAGCGCTAGCCCCCCCACGAGCGCGCACAACGCGACGAACGCCATCCCGAACGCCCGCGCGCGCGACGCGCGCGTCCGCGTCCTCGCCCTCGCGCGCGTAACACCCTCGTCGCCATCCTCGTCGTCGCGCGTCCTCGTCCACGCCGCGCGCGTCGCCGCGTCCTCGTCGTCGTCGCGCGCGTTCGCCGTCGTCGTCGTCGCGCGTTCGTTCGTTCGCAACAATCCCTCGCGCTCGCTCGCCATCGTCGCGAACGCGCGTCGGACGCCGTCGCCGCGCGATGTGCCGCGGTCGATCGGGTCGATCGATCGACGCGATCGACGCGATCGACGCGATCGATCGATCGCGCGCGCCGCGCGATCGTGTCTAGGGTTTAGGGAATCAAAAGGGATTCACGCGCGTCCGCGTCGCGGTCGATCGCTCGCATTCGAGCCCTGGCGAAGGCCATGTGTGTGACAACACCCGACCAGTGTGTAGGGTGTTGCAAAATACACGCGCGCGGGCTAAGAATTGGAGTTGCGCGCGTCCCGTCGCCCGTCACGGCGCCGCGCGCGCGGCGAGCCGGGCGCGCGAGACGCCGACCCCGACCGCCGTCGCGCCGCCGCTCGACGCCGACCGCGCGCGCGTTCGGGACGACTTCGGGACGACGCGTTCGCGGGACGCGCGGGACGCGCGGGACGCGCGAGGGATGACGCGCGCGACGGGACGCGCGCGCGCGAGCGAGGACGACGCGACGACGACGCGAGGGACGTACGGGGCGACGCGGACGTCGCGCGGAAGCGCGAGCGACGACGCGAGGGACGACGCGCGGAGGCGAGGGACGACGCGCGCGAGACGGTGGCGCGCGGCGGGGGCGTGCGCGTGCTTGGCGCTCGCGATCGGGACGTGCGGAACGGGTGAAGGAGGCGCGATCGAGCGATGGGGAGAGGCGACGCGGGCGCTGGGCGCGAGGGCGTGGACGAAGGGCGTCGGCGCGGCGTTGGGTGAGGGGTCGGTGTCGTCCACGGTGACGTCGTCGGTGACGTCCACGGTGAACGGGGGGACGCCGAGTCCGCCGCCGCCGAATCCGCCGCCGAATCCGCCGCCGAACCCGCCACCGAACCCGCCGCCGAACCCGCCGCCAACGGCGACTCCAGACGCACATCCGTCGTCGACTCCGGTGGAGAGTCCGAGTCCGGCGCCCGAGCCCGTGTCCTCGCCGCCGGCTTTGACGCCGGATCAGGCCGCTAAACTTAAGCGGGATATTCGCCGGCTCACCAGAAAGATCGGCAGACGCAAGCCCGACCACCCTTCGATGCCCGGCTTGCAGCAACAACTCGCCGAGCTCCAAAGAGAGCTCAACGGCGAAGCGTCGCCGACATCGAGTGTCAGCGCACGTCTGGGCTCGAAAGCTTCAATCGTAGTCAGCACTCGTGACCTAGACGTGTCGCGCGCTCCACTTTTTTGTGTGGTCGCTGTCACCATCGTCGGCATCGTCATACGTCGCCTTCGACGAGCGCCCGAGTTCGAGACTGACGAAATCGCTCGCCTCTTGTAAATAACGGTGTACTCTAACGAACAACGACTACGCGCAAGTCTTCGATACTGTTTTAGGTTCAGTTCAGTTCTAACACTGACAATCTGCTAAAAACTAAGTGCGTCGGTGAATGAAACGACTCGACTCGTCGGTTGTCAGACGCCGCGGCGCCCATTCACAAAGCTTCGTCCGGAGGATTTTCTCCTTCATCTGGCGGTGACTTCGATTCGCTCGATTTTGCGTCGTCACGCAGCACCGAAGGTCTTCCCCGCGGGACGAACGGTTGAACTTTCGCCGTGAGCGTCGTCGTTTTTGCATCTCGCGGGGCGGCGACGCCTTGGGACTCAGCCGGCGGTTCGCGTCGGAAAGCGTTGTACACACTTGTGCCCCGTCTCGTGGGCCCCGGATCGAGGCCACTGCTCGCCGCGATTGCACGTCGCAATTCGTCGTTCGCCCCCTGGACGCCATTTGCCGCCCACATTGTGAACAAACTCGCGCCGCGCGTCCAGTCCCCTCCGGCCTCGCACGCCGCCACCACCGCGTCGATGATGGCGCCGTCGCCCACCGAGCTTCCGACCATGGATCTCACATCCTCGGCGAGACTGAGCGCGGTATTAGCGTCACCCGCTCGTGCAGCAGCTCGCGCGAGCGCAGCGTACACCGCCACGCCCGGCTGTAATCCCAACGTGAACATCTCTCTGAACTTTTCATTCGCCCCCACGCGGTCGCCGTTGAGGGCGAGCGCGGCGACGAAAGCGCCGTAAATCACCGAATCCTGTGGAATTCCGTCGTACTCGCACGTGCGAAGGATATCTAGAACCGTGCTCGGATCAGAGCATCGCGCTGCCGCCGCCGCGGCGGATCTGTATGCGTTGATCAATTGCACGAATTCTTGTTCGACGGCTGACTCCGCGGCGGGCGCCGCCTCGTGCGTCTGCGCGAGCTCTGAATGCTTCGCCGACGCCAAAGCGAGAGACGCGTCGACGTCACTTTGTGCCGACGGATGATTGCTACCAGCTCTGCTGACTCGCGCCGCCACCGCGCTGATTTCTTTAAACACGCTCAATTTCGACTTGTACTCGGCCCAAAGCGCTCGCATCGTGGCTTGCGCGCGTTGGAGCGTCGGACTCGTGTACCCAGGAATGGCTCCATTCTTCCATACCGGATCGTCACTTTCAAATCGACCGCACGCGTAAAACACTCGCGTCCAGACGTATGAATCTACGCTCGAAGGAGAGTGTCTTTTGAACTCTTCAAAAAGTTGAAAAGATTTCTCCCAGTTACCGAATCGCTCGCACGCCATCATGAGATGAACGTACGTCGACACCGAGAGCGCACTTTGCGTCATACTATCGTGAAACAGCTGTTCGTAAACCAAGTCATATCGCTTGCCACGGTGTAACGCACCGATGAGGTTGTTGAACATGCCGGGCGTGCGATGGACGTCAAACTTCGCTCGAGCGTCGTTGTACACTTTAATCGCCGTTAAAGGGTCCTTGGCGTTACTGCACGCCATCAAAACGTTCGACACAGTCCCCGCATCTGGCGTAACGCCGCGCTCTGGCATCATGTGATAGTAGTCCATCACTTTGGAAAGCTGTCGAGCGCGATCGCACGCGCCAATCATGGCGTGAAACGTCGCGCGATCCATCGGAACTTGCTCGGCGCTCATGCGTTCAAACATCTCCTGCGCCCCATCCGAGTCGCCGCTCTTCTCGCACGCCATCAGCACGGCGTTGTAGGTGATGATGTTCCCCTTGATTCCAGACGCAAGCATTCGCTCGAAAATTTCAATTGCCTTGTCCGCTCGCCGACCTTGCACGCAACACTGAATCGCGGCGCCGTACGTGATTCGATCGACTTCGACGTCGCGATGATTTTCAATCAAGTCTTGAAAGATGTCCATCGCTCTCTGGTACTGCTTCGCCCTGGCACACGCGCCCAAAAGTGCGGAGTAAGTGAAAATGTTCGGCTCGATTCCTCGATCATTCATCTCGCCGAAGATTTGAAACGCCCTGTCGCACTGTTTTGCCTTGCCCAGCGCGTTGATCAACGCCGAAAACGTTATCGTGTTCGGCTTGGCGCCGTGTAACTTCGTCATCATCTCGTACGCCTTGAGCGCTTTTTCCCACTGCGACGCTTTCCCACACGCCTTGATTACGGTCGTGTACGCCGGTGCGCCCGGTTTGAAGACGGATTGCCGCAACACGCGCTCCACCGCCGCAGCGTCCTCGGCGTCCTCGACGCGCGCGATCAAATCCTCCAAATCTCTCGCCCCCCCCCGTTTCCCACCGCCCGCGCCGTTCACCGCGCCATCGTGCCGCGCGCGCTGTTGTTCCCTTCGCGCGTGATGTTCGTTCAGATTCCGCTGTTCCCGATCCCCCCGCTCCTTCGGCTTCGGCTTCACCATCCGCGCGTTTCCCTCTCGCGCGCCGTTCGCTCGCGTCGTCCCCGCGCCGTCGCCGCCGTCCCCGACCTCCATCGCCGTGTCCATCATCCCGTCCTCGCCTCGCTCGACGCGCGTCGTTTTTTTCTCCCCCTCACCCTTCGCCTCGCCATCCCGTCCCGTTCGCGGTCCCGCCGCCACCGCTCGCGCCCACATCGCTTCGCGTCGTCGTCTCGCCGCGTCCCGCGCGCGCGTCTCGCCCTCGGCGATTATCCCCGCGTCGCCGTCCTCCTCGACCGGTGTCCGCCCTCGCGATCTCGCGATGTCGCGAACGTCGTCAATGCGTTTACGCGTCGCGTCGTTTCGTTCGTTTCGATTCCGTCGTCGTCGCGCGTCGTCGTCGCCTCGCCGCTTTCGACGCGCGCGCAAAGATACGACGCGACGCGACCGCGACGCGTTTCGTCGCGATTTCGGGCGCGATCGCGCGCGCCTCGACGCGAAACGCGCGTGACGGCCTCGCGCGTGTGACGACGCGTCTCGCGAATCGCGACTCGATCGCACCCGAGTCGCGCGCGCGTGTGAAGCCGCGCCGAGACGACGCGCGATGGGTCTTATACACGCGGGTGTCGTATCCATCCCGCATCTCGATATCCAGAATCGCGTACTGTTTACCCATACGCGACCGACCGCGATCGCGGATTCGGTTACGCGCCACGTCACGAGGATACGCTTTATGCGTCGAGCGGCTGTTACCGTATTATAGACTACATATGCCCATATAACCCGCCGGCGGGCGAACCCGGGAGCGCGGCGAGGACCAGTCGAGGGCGAAGCGTGGACGCCGAGGCGGCGCGGCGCTCGGTCGCTTGGTATTAATCATATTACACGCCGACGCGAAGGGCGCGCGACTTTTCGAACCCGATCGCGTCACGCGCGCGGGACGTTGAGCAAGTCGCCGACGTCCAACGCGCCGTCGCCGTTGACGTCGAGTTGGGAGAATCGAGCGGCGATTTTATCGAATTCCTTGGCGCTCATGACGCCGCGAGCGATGATCATGGAGCGAATGAAATCGAACTTGTCGACGTAACCCTTATCGCCGCTCTGCTCGGCGAGCCAGGACGCGGTGAGTTTGAAGGAACGCAACTCGCCGTCGTGGTGCGCCTTGCTGTCGAGCGCCGACGCGCAAATCTGCGATACGGCCCAGCCCATGACGCCGACGACGATGAAGGCGTAGCACGCGGCGAAAATTTTGGAGGAATCATTCGTCGGTAAGATGTCGCCGTATCCGACCGTCGTGGACGTGACGACGGCCCACCACACGCCGTCGAGATACGACGTGCCCGACTCGAGCGAGCAAAACGTCGCGGCGCCGATGAGGATGACGATGGTGATGACGCCGAGAGGATGGAGCAGCACGCGAAGCACGGGATGGACACGCGCCACGCTCTGGTGCTCCAACGCCGCGCGTTCCTTGAACCGCGCTATGTCCTCCGCGCTCATCGTCGCGCCGAGCGACCCGCTCAGCGCATGTAAATCATTCTCCATCGATCGATCCAACTCCTCCTGCGCCTTCACCTCCGACCGCTCCTTGGCGTCGACGATCAGGTCGGTGATCTTCGAAATCACCACCGTCGCGAGCGCGATGCCGACGATGATGAAAAACAGCATAAAAATCTTCCCCGCGTCCGTCTGCGGAGAAATATCGCCGTACCCCACCGTCGTCACCGTGATGGCGATGAAATACACCGCGTCCACGAACGTCTCGAACCCCGGCTCGTCCCTCACCGCTTGCAGGCACGACACCGCGAACGCCAAGTACAGCGCGAACGCGATCCATAAATTCGCGTACAACCACGCGCGCGCCTTCGCGCTCGCCTCGTTCGCGCGTTCCCGCCACGTCTTGTTCTCCCTCTCGCGCGCCTCCAGCCACGCCGCGTCCTCCAGCGCTTCCCGTCGACTTCGCCCTCCCGCGTCTCCCTCGTCCTCGCTCGACGCATCGCTCGCGCGCGCACGCGCGACGTTCGTCGTCGCCCGCGCGCCCGCGCCGCGCTCGGCGTCCGACAGCGCCCCGCGCGCGCGGCTTTCGAGCAGCGCGCCGTACGTGTGAAGCGCGCGCTCGCTCATATCGATGCGATCCCGACGTCGCGCGCGTCCCGTCCGCCGCCGTCTGCCGCGCCGTCGTCGCTTCGCGCGCGCGCGCCGGCCAACCATCCGTCGGAGTTCGTGTTCGGAGTAAATATACCGCCTCGCCCCATCATAATACGCGATGCTCGATCGTACTGTGGAGCCCGAAACGCGAACGAACCCCTCGACGTCGTCGCGCGCGCCGACGACGCGGAGATGTCCTGAACCCTAAACACCCGGGAGTCAGCGACGCCGGGCGCGCGCGCGGATCGACGGCCCCGCGCGACGCGCGCGACGCGAGACCGCGACGCGTCTCGCG
>Ga0206682_10002367_pt1 | contig 17155 bp, 16 predicted proteins | sample M240m12015metaG_FD_155444 | JGI IMG/M metagenome (GOLD analysis project Ga0206682, IMG submission 155444) | Ammonia-oxidizing marine archaeal communities from Monterey Bay, California, United States - M2 40m 12015 | ecosystem: Environmental > Aquatic > Marine > Intertidal zone | place: USA...
AACCTCCAAGAAAGATAAATATATACTCTATTGAAAATTTTAATTATTTACATAACAAATGTTCATTTTTAGTTCATTGCTCAAAAGGTACTTATATAAGATCTATAGCTAGAGATTTAGGAGATGCTTTGGGGTGTGGAGGGCATTTGTCTGCTCTTAAAAGAGTTGATCAAGGAGAATTTAATATTGCTAAATCAAATATACCAAACGAAATAGATTTAAAAAATATGATTTCAATTGAAAGCGCATTTCAGTTTTTTCAAGAAATTAAATTAAATGAAGAAGATACTAAGATATTTTCTAATGGTGGCAAACTCCAAACAGAGAATCAGGAAAATAATTTTTATAGAATCTATGATTTTGGTAATAAATTTCTTGGGCTAGGGTCTATTATGAATAGCCAGTTAGCACTCAAACGACTTGTTTAAAAGACTAATAAGTTATAAGATTCGCACGCTTACTTTAGTTATACGAGGTTAGCATCAATTAATATATGTATAACGAGGACTATAAATATGGCACTTCTATCACAAGAAAAAGAAAAAATCGTTGGAAAATTTCAAAGAGCTGATAACGACACTGGATCTCCAGAGGTTCAAATAGCTCTGTTAACAGAAAATATCAATAAACTACAAAGTCATTTTAAAGAACACAAAAAAGACCATCACTCTAGAACAGGTTTGATAAGGATGGTTAATCTAAGAAGAAAACTTTTAGCATATTTAAAAAGAAAGAATTCAGAGAGTTATGCTGAACTAATAAAAGAATTAAAGCTTAGAGGTTAATACAAAATATAAAGAGGAAAATCGTGGAAAATAATAAATTAGAATCTACATCTGTAGAATTTCAGTACGGAAATCAATTAGTAAAATTAGAAACAAATAAAGTTGCAAGACAAGCAACTGCAGCAGTGGTTGTAACAATCGGAGATCTTGTAGTACTTACTACAGTAGTTGCAAAAAAAGAGGCTGATCCAAAGAAGGATTTCTTTCCTTTGGCTGTCTTTTATCAAGAAAAATTTTATGCAACAGGGACAATACCTGGAGGGTTTTTTAAAAGAGAGGCTCGTCCAACAGAAAGAGAAACATTAACATCCAGGTTAATTGATAGACCAATCAGACCTCTTTTTCCTGAAGGGTTCAAAAATGAGGTGCAAATCTTTTGTACTGTAATGTCTTCAGGAAAAGAACAAAATCCTGATATTGCTTCAATGATTGGTGCATCAGCTGCATTATGTGTTGCTGGAGTCCCTTTTGATGGTCCAATGGGCGCAGCAAGAGTTGGATTTATTGATGGTAACTATGTTCTTAATCCTTCATATGAAGAGTTAGAAGATTCATATTTAGATATGGTTGTTGCTGGAACAGAAAAAGCTGTCCTTATGGTAGAGTCTGAAGCTAAAGAACTTAATGAAGACTTAATGCTAGGTGCTGTTCTATTCGGTCATCAAGAGATGCAAACTGTTATTAAAGCATGTACTGAACTTAAAGAAAAAGCTGGAAAAGAAGACTGGGTAGTAAATTCAGATGAAGAAACGCCAGTGTATTCTGCTGAATTAACTGAGAAGTATTCTGATCAAATAACAAGTGCGTTCACAATAAAAGATAAATCAGAAAGGACTGCAGCAATTGGAGCTATTAAAGATAGTATTGTTGAATCCTATCCAGATGCTGATGAAATTCAACTTGGTAAGATTTTAGGAGCCTTTAAAAATCTTGAGAAAGATATTGTTAGAAAAAATATTTTAAGCAATCAACCAAGAATTGATGGAAGAGATACAGATACAGTAAGACCAATTTTTATCGAGACCGATGTATTACCTAGTGCTCATGGCTCATCTCTTTTTACAAGAGGAGAGACACAAGCAATTGTTGTTGCAACCTTGGGGTCATCAAGAGACGCTCAAAGAATTGAATCTATAGAAGGACAAGGCACTGATAATTTTATGCTTCATTATAATTTCCCTGCATATAGTGTTGGTGAAATTGGGATGCCTTTAGGGCCTAAAAGAAGAGAGATAGGACACGGTAATCTAGCGAAGAGGGCTATCAAAGCCGTACTGCCTGATGTTGAGGACTTTGGTTATACCATGAGAGTTGTATCTGAAATAACAGAATCTAATGGATCAAGCTCCATGGCATCTGTTTGCGGTACATCTCTATCATTAATGGATGCAGGTGTTCCTTTATCTAGTCCAGTTGCAGGTATTGCAATGGGTCTAATTAAAGAAGGAGATGATTTTGCTGTCCTAACAGATATCCTTGGTGATGAAGATCATCTAGGTGATATGGACTTTAAAGTTGCTGGTACTGCTGATGGTATCACAGCTCTTCAAATGGATATCAAAATTCAAGGAATCACTGCAGATATAATGGAGTCAGCCTTAACAAAAGCTAAGACTGCTATTAATCACATTCTAGGAATAATGAATGAAGCCATATCAACTCCAAAAGAGTTATCCGAAAATGCACCTGCAATGAAAACATTTATGGTTGATAAAGACAAAATTAAAGAAATCATTGGAAAAGGTGGAGCTGTTATTAAAGGAATGCAAGAAAAAACTGGCGCAACTGTAGATGTCAGTGATGACGGAACTGTATCTGTTTTTGGGCAGAATCAAACATCAATGCAAGAATGTCTTGAAATCATTGAAGGTATCTTAGAAGAGCCAGAATTAGATAAGGTATACAAAGGTACAGTTGTAAAAATTGTAGACTTTGGAGCCTTTGTAAATATTCTTCCTGGCAAAGATGGATTGCTTCACATATCAGAGATAGCTCATGAGAGAACAGAAGATGTGAGTAAGGTTTTATCAGAAGGCCAAGAACTTGATGTCAAACTTATTGGTTTTGATAGAGGCAAGATGAAATTATCTGTTAAAGCGTTAGTAGCGAAAGAAGACACGAAAGATGAAATAGTAGAGGAAGATAAAAAAGAAGATTAACCCTATTAATTTTGATATATAAAAAACCCAAAAAGTCAAATTTTTGGGTTTTTTTTTATTCACATGATTTGATACCTAATGCTTTTTATGTTTCTATAGAAACTGCAAAACATATAAAAAACCTAATAGGGGGGTAAAATTATGGATAATGCATGGAGAATGATAGGCGACTTAGTTAGTAATTTAACTAGTGTCATAGTAGGGATTCTAGGACTAGGGATCGTCGGAAGCTTAGCTTTTGGTGACATGCTAGGACTTGACGTAATTGGTAACATAACTTCACTAGTTGAATCGTTAGCTACTAATGGCGTTGTTGGACTTCTTGTTCTAGCAGTTCTTATGAGCCTAGTTAAGTCATAATACTTAACATTTTGTTAGGAAGGGCTTAGGCCCTTCTTAACTTTAAATAAAAATATGAATTTTAAAATCACTCTAGCCAGCCTCACCACCTTTTTAAATAAAGTAACTAAACTATTAATACCATTAGTAATTGTTTCACTGCTTCTTGGTATTATTTTTGGTCCAGACACTCCGTTTGTTGGAGATGTTTATAATAATGTAACAAGTATACTTAATATGCTTGGAGAAGATTCTCTCCTTGTCTTAGTAGCTATTATTATTATTCTTGGTTACTTAAAAAAAGATTAAGTTAGAATAAATCTCCTAACTTAATATTCAAAGATAACTCTTTTAAGTACAACTATGTTTATAGTTACTTCAGCTTTATTTTCTTTTTTACAGTAATGGTGGCTATGGGTGGAATTGAACCACCGACCCCAGCGTTATGAGTGCTGTGCTCTAACCATCTGAGCTACATAGCCAATCGTTGAATGATAAGTCCTAGATTTCAAGAGTCAATATATATTTTAATTAACTTTTAGACGTTAAATTTAAAGTGAATAACATCACCATCTTTAACAATATACTCTTTTCCTTCTAATCTTAATTTTCCATTTTCTTTTGCGCCTAGTTCACCATTACAAGAAATATAATCATTAAACCCTATTACTTCAGCTTTTATAAAGCCTCTTTCAAAGTCGGTATGAATAACCCCAGCAGCATTGGGGGCTGTAGCATTATTTTTAATAGTCCATGCCCTAATTTCTTGTGGGCCTGCAGTAAAATATGTTTGAAGGCCAAGAATTTCATATCCTTTAAATATTATTTTGTTTAGTACAGGTTCATCCATCTCCATGAGCTCTAGATATTCCTGTCTTTCTTCATCTTCAAGCACAGCAATTTCCTGTTCTATTTTTATGCATGTTGGTATTACAACGCATCCAGATTCCTCAGCAAATAATGTTAGTTCTTTTAACTTCTGATCAGACTTTTCATCATCGGATACATTTGCTATGTAAAAGGTTGGTTTTGAGCTGAGTAGTTGAAAACTTTTAATGATTTGTTGATCATCATCATTAAATTTTTCAAGATTGATGAGCCTTCCAGAATCTAGGTCTTCTTTAATTATTTTTAATAAATCAAATTCAATTTTATTATTTTTATCATTTGTTTTAATTAACTTTTCACACTTTGAAAGTCGTTTTATTACTGTATCAAGATCTGCAAGAATAAGTTCAAGATTTATAATTTCTGCATCTCTTACTGGATCAATAGACCCATCTACGTGTGTTACATTATCATCCTCAAAACACCTTACAACGTGTGCTAGCGCATTCATTTCTCTTATATTAGATAGGAAGGCATTACCTAGACCTTCACCTTGAGAAGCTCCCTTAACAAGACCAGCAATATCTACTAGATCAAGGCTTGCTGGGATAATTTTTTTTGTTTCTACAATGTTATTGAGATCTATTAGTCTAGGATCAGGTAGAGGCACCTTGCCAACATTTGGTTCAATAGTACAAAAAGGAAAATTTTCTGCAGGAATAGATGATTTTGTTAAAGCATTAAAAAGAGTAGATTTTCCAACATTGGGAAGTCCTACAATACCGCATTTGAAGCCCATAATTAATTAGTGTGAAGAATTTTTTGAGCTTTAGAAAACTCATGATTAAATATTAAATCTAGCACTTCACCACATTTATCATACGCAGAATCAATATACTTTTTATCTGTAGGGTGAAATTTATTTAGGACCCAGTTAGAAACCATGTCTTTGTTTCCAGGATGTCCAACCCCAATTCTCATCCTAAGAAATTTTCTTGATCCTGTTTTTTCAAAAATATCTCTAAGTCCATTATGCCCACCATGACCACCATCTTCTTTAAGTCTTACTTCTCCAGGATTTAGATCTAGATCATCATGGAAGATAATAATTTTATCCTCTGTAATATTTATATTCCTCATTAATTTTTGAAGAGTCCTGCCACTATTGTTTACAAAGTTGTTTGGAATTACCCAGAGGATTTCTTCGGAATGAGAGTAGGCGATATCAGCTTGAAATTTTTCTTTTGATGAGAAGATCGCAGAATATTTTTTACTTGCACTTAAAAGCCAATCTTTACCTATATTATGTCGTGTATTGTTATATTTTGACCCAGGATTACCCAAACCAATTAAACAAAGCTTAGGCACTTTTTAGCTCTCTTCAGACCCTTCGCTATCAGCTTCTGGCTCATCATTTGATTCAGACTCTGTATCAGACTCACCATCAGCCATCTCTTCAGCATCTAGTACTTCAGGCTCTTCTTCAACAGCCTTAGGTGCGTTAACAGAAATAACCATTTGATCTGTTTCATCTGAAAGTCCTGGTATCTCAGCTCCCTCAGGAAGGGTAATTTCAGTAAGTCTTATTGATTGACCAAGTTCGATATTTTCTACATCAACATCAATTGATTCAGGAATATTTCCAGCAAGACACATAACTTCAACTTCTCTTATTGCTTTTGTTAAAACTCCGCCTTCATTTTTCACACCAGCACACTCTTCTTCATTGATAAAGTTAATAGGAATAACAACTTTTAATTGAGTTTTTCTAGAAACTCTTAGAAAGTCTGCATGAAGAAACTTGCCCTTGGCTGGATCTTTTTGAAGCTCTTTCAGCACAACTTTTTCTTCAAGCTCACCATTCTTGATAATTAGAACCTGTGTATAAAATAACTCATTTTGTGAAGCCTTTGTTAGCTCATTAAGTCTTAATTTGATATTAAGAGATTCTTTTTCATCACCATAAATAATAGCAGGGACCATGCCATCTACTTTTCTTATTACTCTTGCTTTATTTGATCCTGTTCTTTCTCTAGAATCAGCATTTAAAATTATTTGTTCACTCATAATATCCTCTTGTTATAAAAACATTTCACTTAGAGACTCTTCATTGCTTAATCTCTTTATACATTCAGCAATAGTAGCTGCCAATGAAATGACGCGTATTTTACTGCATTTTTCCCCTTCATGTGTCAAAGGAATCGAATTTGTTACAACTAACTCGTCTATTTCAGAGTCATTTAGCCTATCAATTGCAGGTCCTGACAATACTGGATGAGTAATATAGGCTTTAACAGCAGCAGCCCCATGATCCTTAAGTGCTTTTGCTGCATTGCATAAGGTACCAGCTGTATCAATAATATCATCTGGAACAATACAAACTTTGCCTTTAATATCACCAATAATATTCATTACTTCAGAATGGTTAGCTGCATCTCGTCTTTTATCAATGATTGCAAGATCAGCATCATTAAGCTGTTTTGCTAGGGCTCTTGACCTCACAACGCCACCAACATCAGGAGAAACAACTACGATATTGTTATCAGGGTTAGTTGCCTTTACGTCATCTACCATTAATTTAGTTGCATATACATTATCAGCAGGCATGTCAAAAAAACCTTGAATAGTTTCTGAATGAAGATCCACTGTAAGAACTCTATCTATACCAACCGTATAAAACATATCTGCAACTACTTTTGCGCTTATAGGGACTCTAGCTGATCTGACTCTTCTATCCTGTCTGGCATAGCCGTAGTATGGAACAATTGCAGTAATCCTTGAAGCTGATGATCTTTTAAGAGCGTCTGCAAGAAGCATTAGTTCCATTAAATTCTTGTTTGAAGGTGAACAGGTTGACTGAAGTATGAAAGTATCATGACCTCTGACATTGTCCTTGATTTGAACTTTAATCTCACCATCAGAAAAATAACCAACGTCTGCTTCTGATACTTTTTTCCCAAGTATATTTGCAACCTCATTAGCAAGTTCAGGGTTAGCAGTTCCTGTAAAGATATCTAAAACTTGTTTACTCATTTCGGTCACCTAATTAATGGCTGGGGTGGGAGGATTCGAACCTCCGCATGACGGGATCAAAACCCGTTGCCTTACCGCTTGGCTACACCCCATTAATCTCTAAACTCTTTAGAGGCGAATATTGTAATGGTTTAGCAAAAAAGAATCTCCAATTAGATGGAATTATTTTAATAATTTTTTCTTTTTCTAGCTCGTCATTATACTTAATAAACATTGAGGAGCCTGTTCCAGAGAGACAAATATCAAAATTTCGACTATATTTTTTATAGAACTTTGAGACTTGATTATTTTTTTCTATAAAAACTTGCCAGAAATCATTTTGAGCAAATGCATTTGCTATATGTTTGTTATTTTTTTGTTGATCATAAAGATTAAACATTTCTTTGGTAGAGCTATGGATATCTGGACTAATTACAACAAATTTTCCACTAATTGATTTTTTTGGAGTCAATTTTTCACCAATGCCTCTTGCATAAGAGTTTTCTCCCTTTATAAAAAGCGGGACATCTGCCCCAAGTTTTACACCAATTTTTATCAACTCATTTGAACTCAAATTAAGTTTCCAAAGCTTATTAAGAACACATATCGTAGTTGCTGCGTTTGAACTTCCACCACCCAAACCTCCGCCAATTGGGATATTTTTTTTAAGGCTTATATTAATACCAACTTTTTTTGATGTTATTTCTTTAAGTTTATTTGCTGCTTTAAAAATAATATTATCTTCTTGATTAATATTTCTTTCTGAGCAAGATACATTAATATTTGTGCTATCTGAGTTAACAAATTCTAAAGTATCAAAAATATCAATTAGCTGAAATGAGGTATCTAACTCATGATAACCATTTGAAAGCTTCTTAGTTACTTTAAGATAGAGATTTAATTTAGCAGGGGATTGTATTATTAGTTTTTCCATTTAGCTTACTGATTAATTAATAATATTATAGTGTTATAACTGTTTCTTGATAATCCATAATTTTTTTATATCCTATAATCAATCGCTGAAAACAGGCCATGAACCTGTATAATATTAATTCTAATAAATTAAGCTCACTTTATACTTTATATATTTTTTAATCATGGAACTTCAGTTATTTGGCATAAATCATAGGACATCAAATGTCTCTGAAAGAGAAAAATTTATTGTTAATGAGCATAATCAAATATTACTTAAAAAACATTTAAATGAAAAATTTGGGGATGAGTTAGATTCTTTTTTTGGTCTATCCACTTGTAATAGAACCGAAGTTTATTTAATTGGCAAAAAAGGTATTGCTAAGAGCGTACTTCAAGAGACAAAACTTTTTTTAAGAACAGCTAATATTCCTGATGGTAGCTTCTATTTTTTTGATAATCAAAATGCTTTGGTGCATATGGCTAAAGTTGCATCTGGGATAGACTCACAAATACTTGGTGAGCAAGAAATTCTTGGCCAATTTAAAAATGCTATACAGGTTGCTAAAGATTTAAAGATTTTAAATGGACAGCTATATAAATACTCTCAGAAGATTCTAGAGATAGTTAAGAGCGTTAGAACTAAAACAAACATAGGACTAAATCCACTATCTGTAAGCGGCTTATCTTTAAAACTTGTAAAGAATATTTTTGAGACACCTGAAGAGCAAAATGTTTTAATTTTAGGAGCTGGATCTTTAGCTCATGCAGTAATAGAGAACTTGCATAAAAAAGGAATAAAAAATATCAAAGCCGTTAATAGAAGCATAAAAAGAATGGTTATATCTAAAAATATTGAGATAACATCTTCAAAGCTAGAAAAACTCCATAGTCATCTTGAAGATGCTGATATTGTTATCGCATCTGCTACTACAGATGTTCCTCTTATAGGTAAAGGCGCAATAGAAAATGCTCTAAGAGTCAGGCGTAATAAACCAATGCTTCTTATCGATCTATCCGTCCCTAGAAACATAGAAGAAGAAATTAAAAATATTGAACAGATATATCTTTTTTCAATAGATGACATTGAAAAGATAACTCAAGACAATCTTGGCCAAAGAGAAATTGAAGCAGAAAAGGCTTTTAATTTAATAGTTTTAGAAGCTCAGCAAGCAAACATAGAGCTGAAAAACAAAAAAATTAAAGATGAAACAAAAAAGAGCTTAGAGGTTTTCTTAAATTCTTTAACTACAGCCGAGCTGGAGAGGTTCAAACAAGCAGAGGATCTAAAGCAAATGATTATGAACATTGCAGTAATAAAACTTGAAGAAAATCCTAAGTTCAATATCCCTAGTATCGAAGAAATAGAACCACATATTATTGAGTCCATGTTTAAAAGGTATATTGAAAATGCATGATTCAATGGTAATAAAGCTTGATAAGCTCAAAGCCAGACTGATAGAAATTGAGGGTTTGCTTATTGATTCAGAGACCGTAAAAGACATAGAAAAATATACTTTATTAAACAAGGAGTTTGCTGATCTGAAACCTATTGTTGATAAATATCAAGAGTATAACGAAGTCACTGATTCAATAAGAGATGCTAATGAAATCTTGGAATTAGATGATGATGAGTTAAAGACTTTAGCCGAAGATGAGTTAAAAGATATTGCAGGTAAGCCTGATAAGATTGAACAAGAGCTTAAAGTAATGTTATTACCAAAAGATTCTGCAGATGATGGATCTGCATTTTTAGAAATTAGAGCAGGCGCTGGAGGAGACGAGGCTGGTATTTTTGCCGGTGATTTATTTAGAATGTACTCAAGGCTTGCAGAAAGAGAAGGCTGGAATATTGATGTTATTGATATCAAACAAGCTGAACAAGGTGGGCTTAAAGAGGTTGTAGCTCAGCTTGAGGGTAAAGGTGTTTTTAAGGTTTTGAAATATGAGTCAGGTGTTCATAGAGTCCAGAGAGTTCCTGAGACAGAGTCTCAAGGAAGAATTCACACCTCAACTTGTACAGTTGCAATATTACCTGAGGTTGCAGAAGTTCAGGATATTGCAATAGACAAGAATGATCTTAGGGTAGACACTTTTAGGGCTTCAGGAGCAGGTGGTCAGCATGTTAATAAAACTGACTCAGCGGTTCGATTAACTCATATTCCCTCTGGTCTAGTCGTTGAATGTCAAGATGGAAGATCTCAACATAAAAATAAAGAAAAGGCTTTGTCGTTGCTAGCGTCTAAACTTAAACAACAGGAGATTGAGAGTCAACAAGAAAGTATTGCCAGTGAAAGGAAGATTTTAGTAGGCACAGGTGATAGAAGTGAGAAAATACGAACATATAATTTTCCTCAAGGTAGAATGACAGATCACAGAATTAAGCTTACTCAGCATAATTTAGATCAAATCATGGATGGAGATATTAAAAGCATTTGCGATGCTCTGATAGCAGAAAATCAACTAGCAATGCTATCTCAGCTAGAGTCAGAATAATTGTCTAGAAGTCTTAATTCTTATATAAAACAAATAAAAGAAATTTCATCTAGTGGTGATAATTTTTCTAAAGAGTTTATTTTTTATCTAAAAGAAGAATTAAATTTATCAGATTTATCTATTTTTGTTGATGACTATAAACTTTCAAAAGCAGAAGAAAATTCTATAAATTTTTTCATAGAGCAAAAGAAAAATGGAGTGCCATTAGATTATATTTTACAAAACTCTTCTTTCTTCAATAACAATTTTTATGTTGATAATCGTGTTTTAATTCCAAGGCCTGAAACTGAACTAATTGTAGAGCATATTCATAATTTAAATCTCTTGCCTGGTATGAAAGTATTAGATGCTGGAGTTGGGTCCGGTTGCATTGGCTGTTCATTAGCAAAATTAAATCCTCAAGTAGATATCTTTGGACTTGATTTATCATTAGACGCATTAAAGGTGGCGAGTATAAATAAAGAAAAGTTCGACCTTAACAATTTCTATTTACTTAATTCTGATTGGTTGCAAGCTTTAAAGGAAAATACATTTGATATTATTATTAGCAATCCACCTTATATTGCACCATTAGACCCTCATATCAATGATCTCAAGCATGAACCTATTGAGGCACTAGTTGCAGAAAATAATGGCCTTGCAGATATTAATCTTATATCAAATCAGGCTTTTATGATTATTAAGGAGGGCGGATTAGTGCTTTTTGAGCATGGATATAATCAATCAGATGAGGTAAAGAGAATCATGACTAAGTTTGGGTTTAAAGACATTACCCTGATAAAAGATTATCAATCTCAGCCAAGGATAACCCTAGGCAGAAAATAATAAAATAAACTATATATCCACAAAATATTCTAGGATTATTAATCGAAACTCATGTCCCACAAAAAGTTTTATAAGACTTGTCCTGACTTATTGGAGCTTCAGCAAATGACTTGTTGCTTTCAATCTCGTCATATGGATTTTGCATAACAGAAAGCATTATATTAAAAGACCTCATATTATTTTTGAAAACTGCTTCATCAAGAGCTTCCTCAACTTTATGATTTCTAGGTATATATAAAGGATTAATTTTATCCATTGAATTAGCAATAGTTTCAACCGCAATATTCTCTTGAGATACTCTTTCCTGCCAAAGCATTATCCATCCATCTAATCTCCTAGAATTGCTAAATAATTTTTTGATTTTAGATTTATCACCAATTAATGCTTTCGAAAGCATTCTAAAGCTAAGAGTAAAGTCTGCTTTTTCTTCTGCCATTATTTCAAGGAACTGCGCAATGAGTTCAATATCATTATGCTCCTCTTTCGAAAGTCCTATCTTAGATCGCATTATAGAGAGCCAATAATTTGTATAAACAGGCTTTATTAATTGCAGAACTTCTGTAAGCAATTTTACAGACTCATCCTTATTATTATCTACTAGAGGAATAAAGGTTTCAGCCAACCTTGTTAAATTCCAAGTTAGTATTGATGGTTGGTTTTGAAATGCATACCTGCCTTGAACATCAATTGAACTAAATACTGTTTCTGGATTATAAGTATTCATAAATGCACATGGACCATAGTCAATGGTCTCTCCGGAAATGCTCATATTATCTGTATTCATAACGCCATGAATAAACCCAATACTCATCCAGTTGGCTATTAATGACGCCTGTTGATTACATATAGCTGCAAAAAGAGCTAGATAGGGATTTTCAACATTTCCTGTATCAGGAAAATGCCTTGAAATTGAATAGTCTGCTAACCTTTTTATTAGTTCGTTGTCATTTTGAAGGCTAGCATATTCATAAGTACCGATTCTTATATGACTTGAGGCAACTCTAGTCATAACTCCTCCGGGAAGGTAGGTTTCTCTTTCTACCTGCTCACCAGTTTTTACGGCTGCTAATGCTCTAGTTGTAGGAATATTCAATGCATTCATAGATTCGCTTATTAGATATTCTCTTAATACAGGTCCAAGAGCAGATTTTCCATCACCTCTTCTTGAAAACGGTGTTGGACCTGAACCTTTGAGCTGAATATCTTTCAGTTCTCCCTTTTTATTTAAAACCTCACCAAGAAGCAGGGCTCTGCCATCACCAAGATTTGGGTTAAACCTTCCAAATTGATGACCTGAGTAGGCTTGAGCAAGAGTAATTGAATTGAGATGTTTTTTATTACCAGAGAATATATCAACCCCATCTTTTGAGTGAAGATTTTTAAGCTTAATACCTAATTCTGAAGCCAAGCTATCGTTTAATAAAAGTATTTCTGCTGATGGATATTTGGATGAAGAGCTTTCCCTATAAAGACCTTTTAAGTCTCTAGCAAATGTATTTTGGAAATCAATTCCAAGAGCATTTTCTAACATTTATTGAGTTGGTAATTACCTTAATTATTTTTAACATTTCATTGTTGCTTCTTATATAATTTAAATCAAACGATTTTTATAGGGGATAATCCAATGATTGGAGATATGCAAAAATGGGCGCCAAATGTAGCTAGTATTATTGAGCATGCAAAGCAATTTCATCCAGAAAAAGAAGTTATCAGTAGAATGGTTTCTGGTGATATTCACAGAACAAATTATGATGAAGTTTGTATTAGGTCAAGAAAACTAGCATCTGTATTGGTAAAAGATGGTTATAAAGAAGGCGACGTTATAGCAACACTTGCTTTAAATACATATAGGCATTTAGAAATGTATTATGGAATTTCTGGTATGGGTGCTGTTACTCACACTCTAAACTTTAGATTACATCCTGAACAAGCTGTATATATTATTAACCATGCAGAAGATAAAATTATATTTGTTGAAGCTCCGTTTGTTCCAATTCTAGAAGCACTAAAAGATCAGTTAAAGACCGTAGAAAAGTATATTATTTTGTGTGATGAGTCTGAAATGCCAGATACTCAACTAAAAAATGCTATTTCTTATGAATCCTATATTGAAGATGGGGATGAAAATTATGAATGGCCGCAACTAAAAGATGATGCAGCTTGTGCGCTATGTTATACATCAGGAACTACAGGAAATCCTAAAGGAGTTCTTTATTCTCATAAATCTAATATTCTTCATGCCCAAGCTTCTTTAACAGCAATGCTTATTAAACCAAGCGATAGTATTTTAATGGTTGTTCCTTTATTTCATGTATTAGCATGGGGTATTCCTTATTATGGCCCTATGTTTGGTCTAAAGCTTGTGATGCCTGGTATGCAAATGGAAGGGGAGCCCCTATATGACCTAATTGACAGAGAGGACGTTTCTTTGGCGTTTGGTGTTCCTACAATATGGATGGGTTTATTAGCTTACTGTAGAGAAAACAATAAGATACTAACCTCAGTTAAAAATACTATTATTGGAGGGTCCGCTCTTTCTCTATCTACTCTTCAAGAGTTTGATGAAGTTCATGATGTCAATGTTATTCACGCGTGGGGTATGACAGAAATGAGTCCATTGGGTACTACTAATGTTCCTACATTAGAAATGGAAAGTATGAGTAAAGATGAAAAATATGCCATTCAACTTAAACAAGGTAAGCCTATTTATGGCGTAGAGTTAAAAGTTGTAGATGATGCTGGAAATGATTTACCTCACGATGGAGAGTCACAGGGACATCTTCTAGTAAGAGGACCATGGATTCTTCAGAAATACTTTAAAGCAGACAATGATGCAGTTGATAAAGATGGTTGGTTTGATACAGGAGATATTTCAGTTCTGGATCAAGATGGCTATATGACTATTAAAGATAGAGCAAAAGATGTTATTAAATCAGGGGGAGAGTGGATCAGTTCTATTGACCTTGAGAATGCTGCATTTGGACATCCTGAAGTAGCAGAAGCTTGTGTTGTAGGCATACCACATCCTAAATGGGATGAAAGACCAATGTTATTCATAGTCACAAATACTGGTGAAGAAATTGATAAACAAAGTATTTTAGACTTCTTAGCATCAAAAGTTGCGAAATGGTGGCTTCCTGATGAAATTATTTTTTTAAAAGAGCTACCCCATGGAGCTACTGGGAAACTTCAAAAATTTGAGTTAAGAGAAGAATATACTAATTATTATATGGAGAATAAAGATGCTTAAAGAAGTTAAACCATCAGAAATAGAATCAGTCATCGGAACAGAGGTTGGGCTTTCAGATTGGGTAAAAGTCGATCAAGAAAGAATCAATAAATTTGCAGAAGCAACTTTAGATAATCAGTTTATACATGTAGATCCTGAAGCAGCAACGCCAGTGTTTGGTTCAACTATTGCCCATGGCTTTCTTTCTTTGTCTTTAGCTGCAGGTATTCCATTTGATCAAGAAGTAGGTTTAGTTCTTGAGGGGACAAAAATGGGTCTCAATTATGGTCTAGATAAAGTGCGGTTTTTGAGTCCAGTTCCAGTAGACTCAGAGGTCAGAATTAGAATGGAATGTTTAGATATTTCTGAGAAAAACCCAGGCCAATTTTTAGCTAAAACTAAAGTGACTATGGAAATTAAAGGGGTTGAAAAGCCTGCTTATATTGCTGAAACTTTAAGCTTATTTATCGTTTAATTAGTTATCTAGAAGTTTTTTAAGGATATCGTTAACGCTTTTTGGGTTTGCCTTTCCTTGGGTTTCTTTCATAACTTGCCCAACAAAAAAACCAAAAAGCTTGTCCTTCCCACCTTTATAGGCTTCTACTTGAGACGGATTATCACGTATGATATTTTGTGAAATATCTTCTAAAACAGACTCATCTTGTATTTGAACTAGACCTTTATCTTTAATAATCTTATCAACATCTTCACCTGACTCCCAAACTTCTTCTAAAACAGATTTAGCTATTTTGCCTGAAATGGTGCTATCTGAAATTCTCTCGATAAGGACAGCAAAATTATTTGAACTCAGCTTGGATTCTTCGATATCAATATTATCTTTATTAAGAAGGGCACTCACATCACCCACAAGCCAGTTAGCAACTAATTTTGAATCATTTGTTTTTGCACATGCCTCTTCAAACATATTTGCCATAGTTTTAGAGGAAGAGATTATTTTTGCTTCTGCCTCGTCTAGATTTGATTCTTTAATATATCTTTTTTCTTTTTCATCAGGAAGTTCTGGTAAATTATCTTTTATTTCACTGAATTCCTTATCTGATATCACAACTGGAAGAAGGTCAGGACATGGAAAATACCTATAGTCGTTAGCTTCTTCTTTTGAACGCATAGATCTTGTTTCATTTTTAACGCTGTCATAAAGCCTTGTTTCTTGTATAACTGATTCTCCTGATTCTATTATTCTTATTTGACGCTCAATTTCATAGTTGATTGCTCTATCAATAAATTTAAAAGAATTAATATTTTTTATCTCAGCTCTTGTGCCAAGCTCTGTTGCGTCTTCTTTTTTTATAGATACATTTACGTCGCATCTCATTGATCCTTGTGCCATATTTCCATCACAGATGTCTAAAAAGGTTACCAACTGTCTAATTGCTTTAAAATAAGCAACAGCTTCCTTTGCATTAGATATTTCAGGCTCTGAAACTATTTCTAGTAATGGAGTACCAGCTCTATTCAAATCAACTCCTGTTTCTCCATCAAATAAATCATGTATTGATTTGCCTGCATCCTCTTCTAGATGAGCTCTTGTGATATTAATGATTTTTTCAATCCCATCAACATCAATCTTGATTGATCCTTTTCCAACTATCGGCATTGTCATTTGTGTTATTTGATATCCTTTTGGAAGATCTGGATAAAAATAATTTTTTCTATCGAAAGAAGATACCTGATTAATTTCAGCATTTGTTGCCAGCCCAAAACGAATGGCTTTATGAAATGCTTCTCTATTAGCTACAGGCAATACCCCTGGAAGACCCATGTCTATTAAATCTACATGCGTGTTAGGTTCAGCACCAAAACCGGTAGAACCTCCAGAAAATAGCTTTGATTTTGTTGATAATTGGACATGTATTTCAAGTCCTATAACCGTTTCCCAGCTCATGATATGTTCTCTCCTCGAGGAGTCTTAAGATGAAAATCAGAAGTTTTCTGAAAATTATGAGCGAATTGAAGTATTTTACTCTCTTCAAGAAAGTTACCAATTAACTGAAGACCAATTGGCTTATTATTAACAAAACCATTTGGCAATGATAGCGCTGGAAGACCAGCTAAGTTTGCTGGGATTGTAAATAAGTCCTCTAAATACATTTGGATTGGATCACTGCCTTTTGAACCAGCTTCAAACGCAGCACCTCTTGTGGTTGGAGACATTATTACGTCTACTTGTGAGAACGCATTATCAAAATCATTTTTTATCAATCTTCTCACTTGTTGTGCTTTTTTATAGTAAGCATCATAAAAACCTGCAGATAAAACATATGAGCCAATTAAAATTCTTCTCTTAACTTCATCTCCAAAACCCTCTGATCTGGTTCTAATGTATAAATCCTCTAAATTTTTTGGATCATCACATCTTGTGCCAAACTTTACCCCATCGAATCTGGATAGATTTGATGAGCATTCTGCTGGTGCAACTACATAATAAGTAGGAACAGATAGCGAAATATTTGGAAGTGATATTTCTACAAATTCTGCTCCCATAGACTCATAATGATTTTTGGAATCTTCAAAAACCTTAACGACATCATTATCAAGTTTTGAAAGAT
>Ga0206682_10002368_pt1 | contig 17153 bp, 16 predicted proteins | sample M240m12015metaG_FD_155444 | JGI IMG/M metagenome (GOLD analysis project Ga0206682, IMG submission 155444) | Ammonia-oxidizing marine archaeal communities from Monterey Bay, California, United States - M2 40m 12015 | ecosystem: Environmental > Aquatic > Marine > Intertidal zone | place: USA...
TTCAGTCGGAAATGTTGTCGATGGAACAACTGGTATTATCAGCGGTGTAATCAAAGACGTATCTGATGTAACAACATATACTCTTGATGCAGCTAGCGGTGCAGTTAAAGCAGCAACTGAAACAGAAGAAAAGGAGTAACTTTTTAGACAAGGATGTCTTCTCTTCGTTATAAATAAATTTGTAAGACGCCGTAAGGGTTTTACAATAAGCGATGGGTAACAACCATCATAGTAATAATTAATCTTGCTTAATAGGAGATAAACATGACTGGATTAAATATAAATCAACTTCACCCTTTTGCCGTAGGCTTTGATAGAGTCTTTGACAGATTGGTAGAGTTCCCCCAAGAACATCGATCACAAGGCTTCCCGCCTTATAATATCCGAACCACGAAAGGCGAAAAGTTCTTTATTGATCTTGCTTTAGCAGGTCTTGATATTAACGATGTAGAAATCGAAGTAAAAGAAGATGTATTAACTGTTCGTTCCACATGGGATGAAGCAGGTGATTATTTTAATGGCGGTGGCGATTACGTTCACCGTGGTATTTCCTTCAAAAAGTTCACAAGAAGTTTTACTCTTGCTGACGATATTGAAGTTATTGATGCCAGCTTCGTAAACGGTCTTTTAACTGTTTCATTGGAACGAATAATTCCTGAGGCAAAGAAGGCACGTAAAATTAAGATTAACAATGAGAAAGAGTTCTTAAAAAGTTAATCAATTTTAATCTGGGTGGCATCAAGCCACCCTTTTATTGATAGGAAATTAAATTATGAAACAAGTCCCTAACGTAACGTTTAAAGTAAGAAGCAGAAACGTAGAAAGCGGTGAGTTCGATTGGACCCACCCTACAACTGACGATTACTTTAAAGGAAAAAGAGTTGTAGTATTTTCACTACCCGGAGCCTTTACACCAACGTGTTCTAATAATCAAGTCCCAGGATTTGATGTATTGTATGACCAAATGGTTGAGGCAGGAATTGATGAAGTATACTGTATTGCATGTAATGATACATTTGTAATGAATGCATGGGCTGAAGATTTGAGAGTTAAGAATGTTAAATTGATTCCTGATGGTTCTTGCGAATTTACAGCAGGAATGGATATGTTAGTCGCAAAAGACAATCTTGGTTTTGGTAAAAGATCTTGGAGATATGCTATGGTCGTAGACGATAGTACTGTTGAGAGAATGTTTACCGAAGACGGAATGGAAGACGACTGTGGAACAGATCCATACAGTGAAACAACGCCTGAAAAAGTACTTGCTTATTTGAAAGGCTAATAAATTAAAAACAATCCTTGGCGGACAACACTGATAAAGTTGCATCCAGCTCGGCCGTTTTATGGGATCCTTCGGGGTCCCTTTTTTTAATTAGGCATTAGCGCCGTATCACCGCCTGTAAATAGAGTTCTTTTGTTAACTGTACTTGATTTATCTGAAGCATCCACATACTGATTAACATCTCCTGCCTTAATAATATTAATCATTTGTCCTTTAGTCATTGCTCCATCTTCAACTAATTTCATCATTCCTGTTACTTGCTTGTCGTTTAAATAATCATCGAATTTTGATCTTGTGAAAAAATCTATTAAAGAAAGGCGCTGATCTTCAGCTGCTTTGGTATTGGCTTCTAATATATCATCAGAGTTGACTAAACCAAAAATTGATCCAACCTTTTGGCCGACGGTGTCACGAGTTTGATACTGTAATTCTTCGAGAGTTGCGTATCCAGCTTCAACTCGTTTCCGAACAGTTTCCTCAACCTTAGCTATTTCAGCCCTTTTAGCTTCAAGATCCGCTTTCTGTTTGTTTTCTAACTCCATAAGTTTCGTGGCGTCTGTTATATCCACCATCTGAGATGATCCACCACCGTACGGACTTCCAGTGTAGATCATCTCCTGAGTTATATTTCTATTCTGTATTGCTTGTAATTCATCATTAAGAGTATTTCTTTGATCTCCAATCTCATTATTAGTAGCAACTATTAAATCTCGAGATGGACCTTCAGCCTGTTTTCTTAAAGCTTTTAATTGCGCCTCGGTTAGATCTCTTGTGCCATCTTCATGTTGTGCTAACATTAATTTTGCTGTTTTTGCATTTTCCCTTGCCAAGTCCTCGCCCATCATGTCAAATTCAATCTTTTCTTCTGAGGATGCATTAATATAGTCGTATGCCTTTTTACCTACACCAAACGCAAATCCCAATATTGATCCAACCAAAGCGCCTTTAGGACCAAACATCATACCAATCGAGGCGCCTGCTAAAGCCATAGAGCCTACATCAACTACATCGCCAGCGTCAGCAGTTAAATTTTCGTTAGCAATTTGTTCATCAGTCATACCTGACACTTGTTTTCTAACGTAATCGGCAAGCTTGGCACCACCAACGGCAATACCAACACCAAGCGCGGTAAACGCCATTCCTTTTACACTAGTGACGGTATCCAGGAATCCTTTACTACTTGTAATACCACTTTCAACACCTTTATTTAGAGCTTTGGCTAACATGCTTGTGCGCATCATCTCGCCTGTCACACTAAGAGCAAGCGGTACACCAAAATCAATTGCCGACCACGCAACGAGTGCTGCCGTAAAACCTGCCCAGCCATTATTTGTAAATACAGAAGCAAATGTTTTTATACCTTCTCCAATTGCTTTATAATCTATACCTTCAACAAACTCAGTAAATGCACCACCTGTCCATTGATCTACAATACCTCTAACAACATTAAATCCAACGAACCCAATGGCAGCCCCTTTTAATAATTTAGTAAAGAAGCTTAATGGATTTGTAAGTACCTGTCCTGTAATGGTTTCATTTTTTAAATAGTCTTTAGTTTTTTCTGAACGTTCTTTTCTTCTTTTATCTGCTACGTCTTCTTTTCGTTGTCTTTCAGTTTCAGCTCTTAACTTTTCATCTTCCAAATTATTTTTAATATTTAAAGTAGCAGATTCTTTTTGTAACTTAATTGTTTCTTCGTCAAGGCCTAGCGCACGCAATTGTTCTTCGTCAAATTGAACTGTAGGAGGTTCTACTGTTGGGGCAACTGTATTGGCTTGTGGTAATGGTCCTTGGAATGTACTAGGATTCGCGCTTAGCATTTGACCAAACGTTTTATTTAAATTGGCAAGCTCGTTTTGTATACCTTGAAACATTACACCAAATTTATCAAGGTTAATATTAATTTGCTTAATAGAATTTTTGCCCTCGCCACCATTACGAGTAAGGCTACCTTCTCGTTTAAGACGATCTAAAATTGCTGTCGTATCTCTACTTATTTCTGCCATTTAATTTATTACCTTTTAGCGTTCTCACGCGCTTCTTTTTGTCTTTCCATGAACTCTAATAACATTTGAAAATATAAATCTCTTTCGTATGGCATTAGACCCTCAATATCACTAATACTCCACTTATGATGCTGTGCCAAACCGAAAATAGATTGATAATAATGCCCTAGACTCATGTGGCTAAGGCCTACGTAAAAAAACTTCGCATCCCCTCAACAACAAATGTCTTTTCTTCATCATTACTATTTGTATATTTAATTTCTTGTCTCAACTTCGGCATTGTTTCAAAGAATGCAGATATCCTCTTAATAGTATCACCAGTTAAGTTGTCCATGAAATCGCCGATCTCTTCATCACTATACTCATTAAAATTAAATACTTCATCTTCAGTTGCTAATGTATCTAAACAAGCAACCATAATAACATAGTTAACTAACGGGTCGGTTGGTTCCATTCCAACTATCTTTGTAAAATCATCAATGTTTGGATATTTTAAATATAAAACTAAATCATCATTAATTCTAATTTCTTTAGAGTGAGTAGGATCTCTTTTGATTTCCATGTCCTCAATATCAAACGTTAACGGTATAGTTTCATTTGTATCTGGATCTGTTATTGTAAACTCTGCTGTATTATTTACTGCTGTCGATCTTAGCTTTAAAAATATGTATTCTAAATCCAACATTGAAATTTCTTCAATTGGTTTATCAAATAAGCAGTTATTTACTACTTGTTTAATTGCTACCATTTCTACCAACGGATCTCTTGATTCCGCTGCTACTAATAATATCTTTTCTTCTTTTACTGTAAACGGTCTATATAAAACTTTACTGTCGTCGCTGGGTAAAGTTATTGTGTTTAACGGTAAATCAATTTTTGGTAATGCCATAATATATTTCCTATTTGTTATCCTTTAGTTGGAAGATTGTCAGTTATGTTATCTAACGAATTTCCTATTCTTTGTAATTTGTTAACTGCGTCTTGAATGTTTCTTGGTTTGCCTGATTTTAATGTTCCTCTTACAGTATCAGCAAACCCTGCCACATCTCCAAGAAGATCAAGTAAACCTGCGCCTCTTATTGAACGTGATCCTGTATGTCCTGCTTTATCCGCAGAGTATTCGTAATCGTCAAAAGCAAATTGTACTTGTATCGTTAAATACTGATCAGTACCATCCCAGGCTAAATCAATTCCACTTACTGAAATTGGATATGCTTTTTGTAACATTGCCGAATAATAAGATCTTGGATTACTATCAGTAGAATAATGTTTGATTTCTATATCACAACAATAGTCATCTCTAAATCCAACTTCATGTGGTAGCTTTTCTTTCCATTCACTATGAATACCACCAGAAGAACTGTAATTTAAAACGTGACGAATCCAATAATGAAAGAATCTTAATGTATGATGATCTGAATCGCAGATGAATGTTGCTGTAATTGGACCGGGTGTAGTAATACTGCTCGGAATAATTTTTGATAACTGTCCAACGTAATCATAGTTTGTCGTATTAACTGTAACACCAGGAAAAGCAATTGCACTACAAAACATCGCAAAGGTTCTTGCGTCAAATTTACCTTTATCTGATTCCGTTGAGGTATTCATCCATTTAGGATTAGTCATTATGACTTCAAAAAGATTCGCTTTAGCTGGGCCACCAAGACCTTCAAAAGTTGACTTAAATTTATTAATATTAAATGCCATTCTTAACTCCTAGCAATCCTTCTTGAATCAGCCCACACAACACCTTGACTCTGTTTCTGAAATGATTGTACTGGTAAAAATAATGCAGTGTCCCATTCGGACGCATTGATCTTAATAAACCTTGATCTGACTTGTTTAGCCAAATACATTTTAACTGTAGGTTTAAAGAACCGAAATTGAGAAGCACTCTGTAACATTTTATAGCTTAAATTTAATACGGTATTCTCATCGTACGACTTATCAGAAGATACTGTATATAACGCGTCCATTAACTGTGCTCTCATCTTCGGTGGCAAGTAATGCATATTCATTCCAAGTATACCACCCTTTACCTTATTTATTGGAAATATAAGTGGGAACCTGTCGTAATATGGTAAAGTATCTTTATGTTTAGGATCGTATTCAAAAAAGTACATTGAACCATATACTTGATCACCACGCAACTGAGACTTTGCTCTTCCTTTATCTGTTGTACTTAATATAGCTTCAGCAGTCATTTCTTTACCTGCTTTTGTTTTAGCTTGGTTACGATACCATTCTCTTGCACTCTTTGTCCTAGCAGGAACCTGTCCCTGTCGTATACCCTTTGCTAATATATCTGAAAATAAAGTTGCCACTTATCGTGCTCCTGGAATATGATGTTCTGTCATAATTGTAAAATGCCATCCTCGGTCAGCACAAAAGTTCTTTGCTGCTTTCCATTTTGCTTCGTTAACTCCCCATGTTTTAACTTCATTTAAATACCTTCTTGAAACTCTGCCTGTCTTTGTTTTATTCTTATTCTTTATATCAGGCGGTCTACATTGAGCGCTTGGTTTGATTTCAATCATAATAGTTTGAGGATTACCTAAGTTATCCTTCTTGTGTACTATTACATCAGGAAAGTATCTATGTACTCTACCGTCTATCGGAGACCTATATGGAACAATTACTTCTTCTGATTGCCACCATATTACATCTGGGTGAGAATCCATCCATTTAAATACTTTAAACTCCCATAAAGACCTATAAATAATTTTTGTAGGGTCACCTTTATACTTATTGGGATCTTTTGGTCTAAATCTACCCTTATATGCCATGATATACTTCCGATTACTGTTATAAATAATAAATTAACTATATACATATTTATTACGATTCGTCGGAACGAATTGAGGAAAATTCATGGCAAGACCTGACTTTAAAACTAGAATGGGAGATAGAGGCGGTATAGACCGACTTCAATGGCCAAGCGGACAGTTCCCACACGGAATCCAGTTTATATTCAAAGACTATAATTATTCCGAGTTTATTTCTAAACCACCCGTTGGTAACTTAACAGGTGGGGGTGGAACGAAATGGGGAACCGCGTCACAAAGAAGAGCTAGAGAAAATGGTACCTTTACATTAGAATTACCGTTTCCAAATACACTAACAGATTCCACAGGAGTTCAGATCAATTCTTTTGAACGTGGATTCATTGAAGAGTTCCTTACAGGACAAGCAGTGGCCGCGGCAGACGACCCTGCTGCTGCAGCAAAGAAACTAGGCAACGCAATTGCTAGTGGAACTCAAGGAATCCTGAGCGGCGATGCCTTTGATAAAGAATCAGGTGGAATGTTTAAAAGATTAATTGGTACATTAGGAACAAGTGTTCTTAGTGGATTAGGTCTTGGAGAAAAATCACTTGGCGCTGCTTTAGGTTCAGTACAAAATCCACTTACTACTTTACATTTCAGCGGAGTTGATTTAAGAAACTTTTCTTTCTCATGGTCAGTATATCCAGCCAACAAACAAGAAGCTGATGATATTAAAAATATTGTAAACAAAGTTAAAAGCAAAATATTACCACAAGTACAACCTCTCGCACCGTCAGGAGAAGGCGCTGAAGGATTGCGTGATGTAACTAGTGGTGGATTAGCAAGAGCGTATTTAAAGTATCCTTCAGTTGTAATGATTAATCTTTTAGGAGTTGACGAATCGCACTATCCGAGATTTAAACCTTGTATGTGTAAAGGTATAGATATTAACTATGCAGACAACGGAAGTTCGCCAACAATTGCTCAAGGTGGTGTACCTATGGGTATTAATATTTCAATGACCTTTATGGAACTCGAGATACAAACCGCAGAAGATTATGGTATGGCTGGGCTTCCTGCATTAGATGTTCAAATACCTAAGGTGACACCAACCGCAAACAATACAGTAACCCCATCAGCAAATAACGCAGGAGGATAAAGTGTCTTATAAGTATTTTCAAGACTTCCCAGTAATCAGATATGAAGGAAGAAAGGTAAGAGACATTTCTCGACGTGCTTCTTTTATGAGGGCTGTTTCTAATAACCCATACTTATATTATTCATACACCGTTAAAGATGGCGAACGAGCAGAAGATGTTGCTTTAGATTATTACGGTTCAGTTGATTATATTTGGTTAGTGTATATGGCAAACAATATCATAGATCCTTATTATGAATGGCCAATGGATGCTCAAACATTTAATGATTACTTGGTAGATAAATATACCGCAGAGTCTGGTAAAATTGGTGAAGATGTTATTGATTGGACTAAGAATGAAAGTATTGATGAAAACATATTATATTATATCAAAAAGGTTTAGGGATAGCACATGGCAGTAAATGATATTATTTTAGCACCGGAATCATTCCGAACAATTTATCTTCGTAGAGAGGACCGTGTCATTCTGCGTACTGAACGTGGACAAAAGATTATTGTGAAAAGAATCATTCCTGACGATTGGGTTCCTTATCGTATCTTCGAATATGAAACACAACTTAATGACAATAAAAAAGAAATCTTTTTATTCGACGATGTCTACTTGGGACAAATAACTCGAGAATTACGAGATAGCGTAAGCGAATAATGGAAGAGACTTTTAACCCAGGATATTGTACGATTGAATCTGCGGAGATTATTACTGCCGATAGAGAGTCTGAAATTATTACTGGTCTTATTGGTAGGTTTGATTTACAGCAGTCAATGGCCAACGGAACAATTACCGGTTCTATTGATGTTTTAGATGGTGTTGGTTTATTAACAACATTGCCTATTAGAGCAGAAGAAAATTTAAAACTTAGACTTAAATCACACGACCTACAAACTGAACTTAATTTAGATTTACAGATAATAGAAATAAGTAATGTTTCAATACAAAAAGAATCAGGCGATCAGTACGCTTATACATTACACTTTGTAACAAGGTCTTCTTGGCAAGCAATGACAAAGAATGTTATTACTGCTTTCCGTTCCAAGTCCGCTTCTTATTGTGCAAAGCAATTATTTAAAACATACTTTCAGAAAAACCTTGGAAAGAATAGAACGTTTAATGTAGAAGACTCTGATGGAGAAATGAGAGTTATTATTCCTGACTATAATCCAATACAAGCAATGAAATTTCTTTGTGCCAAGGCGTTTACGAATAAATCTAAATCATCTACGTTTCGTTTCTTTGAAACAGTTGATGGTTATAATTGGGTAACTGATGAATGGTTATTAGCAGAAGCAAATAATGCTGAAAGAAAATCATTAAAGTATTCTCCTATCGTTGATCGTAATCCATTAGCAGGTCCTGTTATTATAGAAACATTATCTGAGTTCACTACTTCCAATCATGTTAATACATTAAAAGATTTAACAAACGGTGCGTATAAAAATTCAGTGATGGAAATTGATTTCACAACAAAAAAGAAAAGAGATTTCCATTACGACTATGTTAAAAAGAAAAGTAAGTATAAAGGAATGCAAGGTAAAGTCGGTGGTGTTGTAGGTTTAAAACATACTGAAAGTTTTATTAAAGATACGTTCACTGAATCTAATGCACCGCAAAGTGTTGTGTATAGAGATTGGTCAGCTGCAGGCTTCGAACAGAAACCTGGGCAAATACCTCGCGGTGAACAACATATGACTGAGATTATTCAAAATAGAAGAGCTTATCATTATCATTTAAATGAAAACATGTGTAATGCTGTGATTCGCGGTAGGTTAGATTTAAAGCCAGGTGAGGTAGTTGATTTAACAGTATTAGAACCTAATGCTACTTTAGAAGGCGAACAGAATAAAAGATTAAGCGGTTACTATTTAATATATGCAACTTCACATAATATAGACGGTACTAATTTAGAAACAGAATTGGCAATGATTAAATTTGATTGGGAAACAGGCAGATGAACACAGCAGATGGTTCAGGAATAGGACAACCACATTTCTTTATAGGAGTTGTGGAAAATAACGTAGATAAATCTTTTGAAGGAAAGATACAAGTTCGTGCGTTTGGTATTCATGGTACACACTCTGATATTTCTACAAAAGATTTGCCTTGGGCAATTTGTGCTTCAGGTAGTTACGATCCAAACAATCCACCCCCACCTTTAAATGCTTTTGTTTATGGAATGTTCCTCGATGGAAGAATGGCACAACATCCATTAATACTTGGATTAATCCCAGGTAAATATAACGAAGAGATGGATCCCATAAAAGATGGTTATGGAGTGATAGCAGAAAAGGATGGTGATCTATTAGGTGGTGATTTTGCACCTCGACAATTTAACACAGGTGGCGGTCCTGATAAATTAGCAACAGGTGAAAGATTATTAGAAACTTATTTGTTAGCAATGGCAGCAAATAGAGTACACGATCAAAAGATTGCGAATACAGATGAAACATGGTCAGAGCCATCACCAGCATATGCTGCCAAATATCCATTCAATAAAGTAATTAAAACAGGAAGACATAGTATTGAGATTGATGATTCTCCAGGTGCAGAGAGAATTATGATTCATCACAATAGTGGTTCTTATATTCAAATAGATGCAAAAGGATCTGTTACTGAAAGAGCTGAAGCAGATCGTTATGAAGTTAATATCGGAACGAAACATGAATCGTCAGGTCATAGTGTTGTTACGATTAATGGTAATGCGCATGTTTATGTAAAAGGTGATAAGACTGAAGAAATAGAAGGTGACTATCGAATGCTTGTTCATGGCAATGCCGAGTTTGGTGTTGGTGGACAAATGAATCTAAACGGTGGTGAACAAGTTCAGCTTCGTGGCGGTGATGTTAAGTTAGAAGCCAATGCAGGTATTATGACTGTATTTGGTAAAAAGGAAATACAGTTTGAATCTGTTAATCAATTAAACTTCGTTGCCAAGAATATTAAAAATACTGCACTAAACACTTACGATGTATTCTCAACTAAGGCTATAAAGCTATCTACACCTGGTGACATACATTTATTTGGATCAAATATAATCAATACGGCTTCTGGGTTAATCCCACCAACACTGCTTACAGGGACTTCTGTTCCTACACCAGGATGGAGTTTAACAACACCGTTAATGAATATTGCTTCAGTATCAACTTCTCATACAGGAGTGTTTAATACAACTGCTATTAACTCCGGTATTATTACTTCAAGCAGTGTTGTGAATTCACCATCAGTTATCGCAACGACGGTAGCAGCAACATCTGGTGACTTTACTACTTTAGGTGCACCACTTATGACGGCAACAGGAGCTGCATATAACGGAGCTTATCGTCCGCCAGTTGTAAGTGTATCAATACCAAGTGTACCTGCATTATTACCTCCTGCACAATCTGCACCAGTAGTTGCACCGTTACCTGGGATTACTTCAGGTTGGGCGTATCCTACAGGTAATGGTCCAGAGTTTCTCGCTAAGGTATTAAATCCTGCATCTGCATTCCTTGCTATTGTTGCCGACTTTGTTCCAATTGATCTTGGAGCATGGGGTATGACATTATCTAAAATGCCTGAACCTCCTGGGAAGTCAACTTCTATTATTCCTAAAGGTTATTTCGCAATGGGTCATGCATCAGGCGTTCTTGCACCACTTGATGATTCTGCGACTAACTCTGATATAGGAGGCGTGTAAAATGGCAGGCGTATGTATAGATCCTAATGATCAAGTTACACTAAATAAGTTATCGTTAAAACCTGTAAACGTTACAGATCTAAAAGGAAGATATACTCTTTCTCAAATTGATGCAGTAACTCAACAAGTTGCAGATAGTATTGCTAATGATGCAGAATTAAATCCATTAACAAAAGCAACAAGTTTATACGGAGATGATTTAGGTTTATCAAATAATTACTTAAATGGATTGCTTCGTCAGAGTATAGGAGATCTTGGTGGTTACCCTGACCTTCAAGGAAGATGGTCCCGAGGAAATATTTCTCAACTTGAAACTGCTGACTTTATTCAGAGATATAATTATACTCCTCAAGGTTTAATGAATGAAAATGATTATCAGAGATTGGCAAGGAATTTAGATTCTTATTATAAAAACGATTTCAGTACAAGTTTATTAGGTGGATTCTGCGATAGGTTTGATTCTATCTTTTCTTCTATTGATGCGTTCTTTGATTTAATTGGAGTTGTAGATGGTCTGATTACAGATGCTTTAGCAATTGCTGATAAGATCAGTAGAGGATACGATGGAATTAAAGATCTTACTGTTCAAGAAATCATTGATAAACTAATTGAAGAAATTAAGGAAAAGGTTGAAGCCGTAATTAACCAAGTCTTTGCAGAAGTACAAGATATGGTTGATAATTTCGATCCTGCTGCTATTACAGAAGGCTTTGAAACATTTGTAGATGCTAAAGTTGTAAAAGGTATTATGACAGTACGAGAACAGACCTGTGCGTTCTTTACCGAAGAGAATAAGAAAGGTATTAAAGATAAGGTTGGTGGGCTGATTGATTACGCAAAAAGTTTATTCGAGAGTCCTGGTATCGAAGAGATTCAGTTCCTTATTGCTCGTGTTTGTGCACTTGCAGCGAATGTAGAGGCTTTAATAAGGGACATTAATAAACCGTTGAGCGATTATACCAACCGATATACAACCATCGTAAACAGGCTTAAAACGATTTCTAGGATCAACGAATCTTCAGCAATCAGAGCAGGAGCTATACGGTATTCTCCAACAACTAGGAAAGAGGTAATAAATAGATTAGAAGGTAGATGGACTTTGGCTGGTGGAGATGCAATAACTAACACAGGTGAGCCACCAAAAAACATCGCCCCTATTACTGCTGCGGATTATAGAGATCTGCCAAGGTGTGGTAATGTATTCGCAGGCGCAGACTCAGATATAGGTTTGGGTCCAAGTGGAAGTATTAACCACTTTGATGCAAAAGAAGGTGTTGGAATATATGGATATACAAGAGTCGATCTTGATGTTAAAGTATATCTTAAAAGATTAAAGTTATTAACAGGCAGTAAACTTATCATAACAAATGGTTGGGTAAGTAAAGCTTATAATACAGAACAAAAATGGGCAGAAGATAATTCCCATTTAAGTGGAATGGTAGTTGATATTAAAAAGGATATGGCTGACGTTCCAAAATTTTTAGAAGACGCGTTTACTACAGGATTTAAATACGTTAAAGAATACGATGATTTCATTCATTTAGATTTAAGAGAAATATTATAAATGTCAATAGCAGAGTACTTATCGCCTAAAAAGAAAAAGGTAAATCTTTATACGGACTTCCATAAGGATCTTCGTATTAGTCCTGTGTCAAAAGATATTGCATTACAAAAAGATGAGACAGCAGTTAAAGACGCAATTAAAAATCTTATATTAACCGATCGTGGTGAACGACCAATGCAACCATACTTAGGTGGCAATATTCGTGATATGCTTTTTGAGAATCTAACACCAGGAACGCTCAAACTAATTAAAGACAGAGTAACATCTACAATTACGACTTACGAACCAAGAGCAAGTTTAATTGACGTATTTGTTTCGGGAGATCTCGACGCAGGAATCGTTAATGTTAAAATTACTTTTTATGTTCGTAACGAGCAACAACCAATTTCATTAGATGTTATATTAAAAAGGAATAGATAGAGATGGCAAATCCAAAAACACCAATTACTGAATTAGATTTCGAAAGAATCAAAGATCAGTTTAAGGTATATCTTCAAACGCAAACACAATTCAAGGACTACAACTTTGAAGGTTCTAACCTGTCTGCTTTACTTGATGTACTTGCTTTTAATAGTTACAATAATAACTTCTATACGAACATGGCTCTCAACGAAATGTTTCTTGACTCTGCCGTCCTTAAGAACTCTATCGTTTCTCATGCTAAAGAATTAAACTATATTCCTCGTTCACGTAAATCTTCTAAAGCAATTGTTAATTTAAGAATTGAAGATACAGTCACGCAAGATTCAACAATCTCAATACCTCGGTACTTTGCTTTATCTGCTAACTATCAAGGTGAATCATATAACTTTGTAACAGAACAATCATACACAGCAAGAAGAACAGCTCCTGGTGTATTTGAAGTACAAGATGTAGAAATGTTTGAAGGAGAAATGTTAACAAGTTTCCAAAGAGAAGGATTTATTGTTGATGCAGATGGTGTACTTAGAGTATACCTTACAAACAATGAAGTAGATACAGATTCAATTGTTGTGTTTGTTGATGCAGAAGCAACTGACGATGCAAACGTATTCCAAAGAGCCAATACAATTTATGGTGTTAAACCATTAGATAAAGTATTCTATCTTGAACCTTATCTTGATGAAAAGTATTCTATTTACTTTGGTAAGAATCAATTTGGTTTACAACCTCAAGAGTTTGAAGATGTAAGAGTACGTTATAGAATCTGTTCAGGAGAAGAACCAAACGGAGCAGATACTTTTGGTCAAACATTTATTGGTGAAAACGGAACCGTCTCTGCTACTGTCGTTGCTGCGGCAACAGGTGGACAAGAACGTGAATCAATGGAAAGCATTCGTTACTTTGCTCCTAAGGCATTACAAGTTCAAGAACGAGCAGTCACAACAAAAGATTACGAAATATTATTACAACAAGCATTCCCTGAAATTACAGCGGTCTCTGCTTACGGTGGCGAACAATTAGATCCACCTCAATTTGGTCGAGTTGCGATTTCAGTATTTCTAAATGACAATACAAGAATCATATCCTCAACATTATCTAATTCATATATTGCTTATTTAAAAGAAAGAGCTCCATTAGGTATTGAACCAATCTTTAAACAAACTGAATTCGTTTATGCTGATATGGAAGTAAGTGTAAATTACAGTAAAAAGAATACAGAGAAATCTGCTTCTGATTTAGAATTACTTGTACGATCAGCAATACAAAAATATTCAGATGACAACTTAGAATCTTTTGATAAAACTTTAAGATCATCTAAACTATCAGGAATCATTGATGCATTAGATGCAGGTATATTAAGTAATGAAATTCATGCTGTTCCTATTATTGAATATTCACCGCCACTTAATTTTAACACTAACCCGACATTCAGATTTGAGTGTGGCTTAGTTAGACCATACGCTTATAAAGCAGCAAACGGTTTTGCGAATTATAAGCCTGCGATTAAATCATCTCCGTTTGATATTGATGGACTTTGTGTATTCTTACAAGATGATGGTAACGGAAACATTATGATAATAACAGATGACGTTACTAATCCACAAATTATTAATCCTACCGCAGGAACAGTTGATTACGTTAAAGGTGAAGTTAAATTAACAAACTTTAAAGTAGAAGCGTTCAATGGTTCAGCAATTAAGATAACTGCAAAGACAATCGAAAATGATATTAAAGCCCCACAGGGTAGAGTCTTTATATTGAGAGACACAGATATTAAAATAGTTATGGACCTGGTTGAATCTGGAGGAAGAGCAACTGCAACGCAAGCCGCGGCCTCTACTTCAAATACATTGACGTCAACAGGATCTGGCTCAGCTTATTAATAAGAGAGAACAATAATGCCTCAGGGTGAAATAGAAAAAAACATATCGCTTTTTGTTAAGCGCCAATTCCCAGCAATATATAGGGAAGATGGACCTGAGCTTGTGCAATTAGTAGAGGACTATTATAAGTGGTCTGAAACTCAAGAGAATCAGCATCTATATCAATCAAGACGTTTATTTGAAACTAAAGATATAGATACAACATTAGAGAGTATGATTATACTCTTCAAGAAAAAGTTTCTTGCTGATCTTCCTCTCAAAGCAGATCTTATTAAATTCATTATTAAAAATATCCTTGATCTTTATCGTGCAAAAGGTACAGCTCGAGGTATTGAATTATTCTTTGCTATATTCTATCAAGAGTTTGATATTGAAATCGCGTATCCTTCTGCCAAGATGCAAAAGATTTCTGATTCAGAATGGAAGCAAGGTGTATACTTACAAATGTTTCCAAACAATAATCTATTCACGTCCAAGACAGGCGCTGAATACGAATATTATGATCTATTAGCACGTAACATTGAAGGCGCAGTTACAAAAGCAAAGGCTTCAGTACGATCAGTTAACTTCTTTGTTTTAAATGGTGTTAAAACTCCTGTCATATATCTCGATGGTATTCAAGGTACGTTTAAAAAGTACGAAGATATCATTACTAATATTAATGGAGAGGTTGTTAGTTTTGGTAAAGCAAACGGATCTCTATCATCCTTTACAGTTGATGAAACAGATACTAATGCGGCAACAAGAAGAAAGGTTGGTGAAGTATTTGAAGTAAGACAAAAGAACGCTTACGCAGGTACCGCAATTGTTACTAAAGTTTCAACTGATGTCTCAGGAGAAGTTCAATACGATTTAAAAGATGGTGGTTATGGTTATACAATAGCCAACACAAGACTAATTGTTTCTGACCAATCTATTATTTTAAATAATGGAGAGACAGGATATGATCAGCAATTTATTATCGGAGAATCAATATCAGATGCATTTGGTAATATAGGTACTGTCGTTGGACAGAACGAAAGTGTTCTTGGTTTTAAAATGACAGCAGGCCAGGAGATGCAAGATCTAAGTATCGTTACGTCTGCAACTTCAGGTTTAACAATTGATCTCTCTGATGTTGAAAATCAGCTTACAGGACTTAATGCTACTTCGCCCGGTTTACAGTTTGCCGATACAGGAAGTGCTAACGATGTAAAGATTGGAAGTTTAACAGATACTTCGGTTGCTTCTGTTATTACAGATCCAATTACTCCTTATTTAAATATTACACTTGATGCAGCGGATTATGGAGCAACTACTCCAATGTCAGGTACGGCATCACCTGTTCTTATATCAACTCCATTAGATGAAGCTTTTGATATTCAAGATTTAACAATCGGAAGAATTAGTTCGTTTGAGAATCTTAACCCAGGATCAAATTATAAGAACGACGTATTTGCTCTTCCTCAAGATTCTCTAATTAAAAATCTCGATCGTAAGAATCAAAAAATATTATTCTCAGATGCGGGTGACGCAGGTAGTTTCTCAATAGGTGATAGAATACAAGGTACTACTTCTAATGTGATTGGAGTAATTCAAGATATTAACCAATCAGCCGGATTTATAACGGTTGTACCATTTAATTATTATGGACTTAATTCAGACGAAGATATTTTATTAGTTAACGCGCCAGGTAATGATTTCGATGTTGCTATTATTCAAGATGACTTTGAAGATTACAAAAGATTTGGTGATAACGCAATCATGCAAGCTACAACAGAATTTGCTGTAGGAAAGGTTGAAGAAGTTACTATTGTTAATTCAGGATTTGGATATGTTGGGTACGACCCAGTATTAGTTAATTACGACACCTTAGAGTTTCAACAAGGTAAAGGTCAATTAAGAGATTCAGATGGAAACACAATCGTAGAAGGATTTATTCAAGCTGAAAATCAAGGAAGCACTGCAGGTTATTGGGCAGGACAAAATTCTCACTTAAGTGGTTACAAACAATTAAGTTCTACAACTGTTGATATTTTACTTCCAACAGGCAGCTTGGCATACGCAGCAACATTGATGGTATTTGGATCTGATCCTACAACTTCTATCGCTGGTCTTAGTGATGGTGTTGAACCTTGGTTAAGAAGTACAGCTTCGGATGGATATCCAATATATGATTTAAGTAAACAAGGATTGGCACTAACTGCTGCAACTGGTATATGGTTCAACCAAATCAAAGATGGAACTGCTGCAGATTCAATTAAACAAAGATGGACTGATATTGTTGTTCCTTCTTTAAAGACTCAATTCTGGTATCCTACGCAAGATCTTATAGTGTACACTATTGATGATACAGTAACAACATACGAACAAGAATATATTGATTCCGGAATGAGAATACAGGATAGTGATTTCTATCAA
>Ga0206682_10002370_pt1 | contig 17148 bp, 11 predicted proteins | sample M240m12015metaG_FD_155444 | JGI IMG/M metagenome (GOLD analysis project Ga0206682, IMG submission 155444) | Ammonia-oxidizing marine archaeal communities from Monterey Bay, California, United States - M2 40m 12015 | ecosystem: Environmental > Aquatic > Marine > Intertidal zone | place: USA...
TACAACCATATGATCCTGCCGAAACACCAGTATTGGTAATAGAGATAACATCACCCGAACTGTCGAATGTGATACCTGTACCACCCGCAATTGCATCACCTAAATCTGAGTCAAAATTAGTCTTCGTGTAAACATCTTCGACATCAAATGAGAATGTACCAGTACTTGAATTATACGACAGGTCACCACTGGCAGAGAACAATCCCCGTACAGTAGAAGTTGATGTCGCATCGAATCCAGTGATACCACCGACAGAAGTAATGTTCGCACTATCGAATGTTGCTTGACTCGCAGTCAACTGAGTGGTTGCTAGATTGGTGATTGTCGCACTATCGTTCGCACTCGACATATCCAATAGTTTGTGCCATGAACCCGCATGAGCAAAGTAACCTTTGCCCGTTCCATGTACATGGGCAAACATACCATGATAGTTAGACGCATCTGGTAGGTCACCTTCTGTACTATAGACATTACCAAATAGAATCTTACCAGTGGTTTCTAGGGTCTCTCCATTGAGTGTCCAGTAATCGTTCGACTCGTTCCACAAGAAAGACTTATTGGCAGAATCCCCACGTTCAATCTCAATACCACTATTTTCAGTTGGTGTGCCAGTGGCATTGGAGTTAAGGACAATTGTATTGTCTGCGAGATTAATCGTTTCGGTATTGACTACTGTCTCGGTACCTGTTACCGTAAGATTACCATCAAGAACAGTGTTACCCGATACTCGTAGAGTACCAATCTGTGCACTATCGAAAGATGCTTGACTTCCTATTAAAGTATCATTCTTTAGAGTTGTAGTGGCAAGGTTCGTGATAGTCGCACTATCAACAGTCGCACCATTGACGATAGTCAGACCTTGATGGAAAGTTTCGGCAACATCAGTTTGTGCCAGATCAGAATCATTAAAGGTGAATGTACCACTTTCACTATCAAACGATAATACCGCAAGATTGTTTGATGTTAATCCAATACCAAGACTTAATTTGTTGCTTGATGGATCAATTACAATTAAATTACCACCACTATCTTTTATCGACAAGGTTCCGAGATTAATCGTACTTCCACTTAGATAAAGGTCTCTCCACTTATTACTCGAATTACCGAGATCATATACCGAGTCTGAGTCTGGTGACAGACTACCCGTGATAGAAGTATTGGTTAATCCCCATGTGTATTTGTTCTCAGCACTATCCCAATCCAAGTCGATATTACCATCTGTTACTAGATTGGCAACTTCATATTTACCTGACGAGGCATTGTATGCTAGAATTGATCCGTTGGATTCAGTCAGAGAAACATCAACACCACCCAAGTTACTGATAGCAAAGTTACCTGCGGTAACTCGTCTTATAGGTGTTCCGACTACAACTTTTTTAACGTAAATCTTTTCAGACATTTATGATTTCCCTTTATTTCGTAACAGACGGTGAAACTTCAATTTGTCCTTCAAGGACTCGTTGAATTATAGTATTAGAATCACTATCCACATATGAGACTTCTACATCATAAATGTAACGTCCACGAGATTTTAACGTATCGGTTTGAGTGTTGAGTAGTGAGAGATTGACTAGTCCGTCTGTAGGTGGTGTTACAACAACAGAGTTGAATGACAGTGACGATGGGTCATTAGCACTATCTTCATATCTGCGTTTCATCATAGCAGATACTGCGTAATTCGTTAAATTTTTCTTACTACCATCGGCATTGATAAGTTCAATTTCAATAGCAACATCAGTACCCTGCTGTATGATGATGTCTTCGTAGTTTGCCATGTGTGAAATCCAAATATTCTAATAAGGTTGTTTCCTTTATTTATAAGGATTTTAAACTTAACTTTTAGTAATCAGACATTATTTCTTCTATGATCTCGTCTTGGAGGTTCAGTGCCATATCACTACGATCAAAAATATATGAAACCGTAATCCGATAGCAATCTGTCTCTGCGGCATGATAGACCCTGTTGTACCAAGGTTCTCCATAGGCACCAAAGTATCCTGCCTTACACTGCCATCCCGGAACATCTTGAACAGTAACCATCTTACCAGTATGACCATCAATATATTTGAAGCATCCATCACCTGTTTCTGACCAAGTGAAGATTAGATTGTACGCAGAGGCATTGGCATTGTTATGCCAAGAGATATATCCATTGGGAGGATACATCTGAGTTAACGCATTATTTCGTGTACATAGAAGTTGACAAAGTTTTTCATTGTATTTACTATATCTTTCGATGAAAGTAGAGGCATTTCCTCTATCTAAACTTTTTCTTCCCTCCATACCTAAATGAAGCATTCTGTCTGCCTTTAACGCATAAGAATGACATTCTTCGGGATAACCATCGTGCTTATCATCAAGAGCAACTATCATATCACGATATTTGTCCCCAACATAATGTGCCCGATCTTCTGCTTTTCCATGTAGTCTTAGGGATTTGCTAACAATATCCTTGTTTTCATAATACCATAGAAAGTTATTTAACGCACCCAATATCTCTTCATTTTTGATTGGAATATTCTTCATACTATGGGCACATCTTTTTGTAAGCAACCAGAGTAATGTCTTAGTATTGGTGGTTTGCCACTTTTAGATTGCATGTTATTATAACCATATTGTGTAAAGTAATTCCATCGGATATCATCTTCAAAGATGCCGATCTTCAAGTCTTTATATTTTTCTACCTTATTAACTAACCACCATAGAGTGGTTTGGTCAAAGATTCTGAGGTCTTTATCCCACTGTGCCTTATCAAATCCTTCGGGTTGCCAAGTATTGTCTAGTTGTTGTCGATACAGTTTATCCCAGTCCAACATGAACTCTTGTACCAAGGGGTTTTCGTTTCGATAGAGACAAACTCCACCACACAGACGATATTTTTCTATTCCGTTCTTGTACCGAAATTCTCGAATAGCATAGTATGCCTCTCGTTCTTTGGTTAATTCGTGGAAGACAAGATCGTAGTCTTTCATCTCATCCCATACAGTGGCAATATCTTCGTGTTCGCATTCCATATCAGCATCAACATACATCGTAATGTCATATGGAGACATTGTCATTCCTGTCAATTTTGCACGATAGTGTCCATCACAGAACAGTAAATCATCTGCGATCTCTTCTCGACCATCAAGGAATCTTTCTTCGGTAATAAAACAAATCTTTGCTTCTGGATAGAAGTCTTTGATAGATTCTATTAGATTGATTGCATAAGTGTAGAAGTTAATATTTTTTGATGCTACAACTACAAAACCTTTAGTTTGTGCTTTCATTCTCAATTGCTTCCTGTACTAATAATATAGCATAAAGATTTACTTCGGGGATAGACTTTGATCGTCTCAATTTCGATTTGAGGGCACGATTCTTAGACTCTTTGATCTCAGGGATTTCAAAGGTTTCTAGTTTGTACTCAAAGAGTTTCTCTAGTTTCTTTGCCCTTTCGTGCTCAAGTTTCTTTTGTTTATCTAAGTCTGCTTCTGCTTGTTTCTTTTCTAGTCGTTTTTCACTAGACTGATCAATCTTATCTTCACCCAGAAACTCAATGACTTCTTTGAATATTTCGTTCTCGGTTCCGTCTTCATTAAGTCTTTCTAGTTTATGAACTTGTCGAGTGGTCTTATTACCATCGACAGACTCACTAATAGCATTCAGTATTTGTTTTTTGGGTGTTTCCCAGAAAGCATTATCAAACCATGTTCTTGTCATTCCAAATCTCCTAATTCATTCAGTTGTATATATGTTTAATTTATGATGTTCTCTGGTAGAGGGTATATGTCTCAATGGATGTTGATCCAGTATCAATTGTGGTTCCCACATAGTTTCCTACATAGTTCCCCAAGAAGTTTCTTGCGAAGTCGGTGGTATAGGTGCTACTGCGATCAACAGTCCTTGTACCAAGACTATTACGAGTAGAATCTATAGTAGAAGTTCTCTGATAGTTTGCGGAGTAGTTAGAGGAACGAGTTCTATTGTATGCCTGTGCATAGTTAGATGATCGAGTTCTATTGTATGCCGCAGAAAAATTAGAGACACGAGTTCTTTGGTAGGTGGCACTAAAGTTTCTAGCATACTCACCAACAAAATCACCAGTAAATACATTGGTGCTATCTCTCGTACTATTTCTTGTATAGTCAGCAGAGTAATTCCTAGCATAGTTACCAGTGTAATTACCTAAAAAGTTACCAGTATATGTTGTTATACGAGTTCTTTGATAGTTGGCACTAAAGTTTCTAGCATAGTTACCAGTATAGTTACCTACGAAATCACCTACATAATCTGTCACACGAGTTCGACTATATGCCGTTGCACGAGTTCGTTGATAAGTCTCGTAATAGTCACCAAGGAAGTTACCAGTATAGTTACCCGCATAATACACTGTACGACTATAGTTACCAGTATAATATACTGTGGTATTATAGTTACCAGTAAAGTTGCCAGTGTAGTTTGTTGCACGATACCTTGCGAAGTTACCCGCAAAGTTACCTGCGAAGTTACCTACAAAGTTACCAGTATAATAACCGGTGCCAATCTTAATTGATCGAGTACTTGTACGAGTACTGGTTCTGCTACTTGTACGAGTACTGGTTCTTCCATAGTTACCAGTAAAGTTGCCAGTGTAGTTTGTTGCACGATATCGGACATAATTTAGGGTTGCCGCACGACCACGAGTATATGCCAAGGTTGCCGCACGATTACGAGTAGATGCAGTTGCACGAGTTCTTTGATATGTACCAGTATAATCCCCAAGGAAGTTACCAGTGTAATCACCCACGAAGTTGCCAGTATATGTGGTTGCACGAGTTCGTGTGTAGTCAGCAGAGAAGTTTCTCGCATAGTTACCAGTGTAATCACCTACGAAATCACCCACATAATCTGTCACACGAGTTCTTGTATAGTCAGCAGAGAAGTTTCTTGCGTAGTTACCAGTATAGTTACCAGTGAAATCACCAGTAAAGTTGCCTGTGTAATCTGTTATACGAGTTCTTGAGTAGTTTCTGGCATAGTCACCAACATAGTCACCCAAGAAACCCCTAGCATAGTTACCAGTGTAATTACCTAAAAAATTCCTAGCATAGTCACCAATATAGTCACCTGCGAAATTCCTAGCATAGTCACCAGTGTAATCTCCAAGGAAACTGCGGAGGAAGTTACCCACAAATGTCCCTTCAAAAGATGCGGTGAAGTTCCTTGTGAAGTTGCCAGTGTAATTACTTGAACGAGTCCTTGTGTAGTCAGCAGAGTAGTCAGCAGTTGTTGTAGCAAAACGAGAGTCTGATGCAGTACCACGAGCAGTCCAAGTACCAGTATCAGTTGGAGCACCCTGTGCCGAACTCCGCATCTGGTATGTTCCGATAACACCACTTCCGTTCATCATTCGAGTCTGGACTCGTGTGCCAAAGGTATAAGCAATCTCTGGATCAGACATCTCTTGGACACCTTGGAAGGTGCCAGTCAGTCCACTTGCTCTCTTGATGGCAACAGGTCTCACCGCAGTCGGGGCAGACATTGTATTCTTTACATAGAGATTATATACGGTTCCAGTGGTACCTGTCTGTAGTCTATCAGCAAATACACCTGATTTGTAGGTACCATATCCACTAGGGGCAGATGTGGCAAGTTTGAATACACCGGGATATTCAGATGTCGCAATACGAGACATGAGTCTGTCAGACAGAGTATCCATCTCAGAGGAATCTAATTCGTGTAGTTCTGGTGTTCCACCGTTGTCTGCGAACTCAATGGGGTATCGGAATGCGGCAGAGTCTCCCGCAAAGTCTGCGACACCTTCTCTCTGATACAGAGATGTGGTTTCTTGAATGATCGGAACATTACCACCAGTGAATCCGTGAGTACCCGAACCGTCATCAAACCTACTATCTGTATGAGTACCGATTAAAGTATTGCCTGTTGGGGATGTGGTTATTGCCCCGACATCACTCGAATCCAAGGTAGCAAGATGTAACCCTGCTTGATAAGCAAGGTAGTTCTCTTCGGTAGTCGTTATTTCCTTGAGGTCTCCGTTGGTACCTTCAAGTTTTAATGTCGTAGTTCCCATAGGACTATTTATACAACTCTTACATATAAGGTATAGGTTTCTATGTTCACAGGACTTGCTCCAATTGTTGTTCCAGTATAGTTCCCTGCGAATGTCCTAGCAAAGTTACCCAAATAGTTCCTCGAATAGTTACCTGTATAGTTACCTGTGAAATCCCTAGCATAATCACCAGTAAACTGAGCAGTAAAGTTTCTAGCATAGTCACCAACAAAGTTACCCGCAAAATCTCGTGCGAATGAAGATGCCCCTGTAAAATTCTCTTGAACAGTGCGTTGGAAAGCCCTCGCATAGTTACCGACAAAGTTACCAGTATAGTTTCTCGCATACGCACCTGCGAAGGTTCGACTATATGCAGTTGCACGAGTTCGTTGATAGTTTACTGCCCGATACCGCACGAAGTCTGATGAAAAATTCCTCGAATAATATTGAGGTGAACCGACATATTGAGCAGAAGAGTACTGCCAGATACCCTTACCAGTTTGATATGTCGAGAAACTTCTGCTGAATACGGTTGCTATTCTAGTGACACGAGAAAACTCACCCGTATAGTTACCAACAAAGTTTGCGATATAATCACCAGTAAAGTTACCAGTGAAATCACCAGTATAGTTACCCGTAAAGTTTCTGGCAAAGTTAGTCTGTCGATCTCTAGTAAAATCACCAACATAGGTATCTATTCGTTGACGAACATAGGTGTTGGCAGTGATTCGTTGACTGTTACGAGTAGATTCTGTGGTAAATGTATTACTAAAGTTACCAACATAACTTGCTAATCTGGTGTAATTACCTGTGAATGTGTTGGTACTATTTCTCTGATAACTGACACCTACAGTACTAGTTCGAGCAAAGTTACCAGTATAGGTACCTGCGTAAGCAGTTGCGAAGTCACCAGTGTAATAGAAAGTCTCTTGGTCAACACTCACATATAGTGTGCGAGAAAACTGGGTCAAGTAATCTTGACCCAGATAGTTTCCAGTGAAATTGTTTGTGTACTCACCTAAATATGATAAAGTATTACCATAGTTACCAGTAAAATCACCAGTATACTCACCAAGATATGTAAGTGTCGATCCTCTTGTACGACTAAAAGTTGCTCCAGTAGTAGTTGTAAAGTTACCAATATAATCACCGACAAAGGCAGGAGAGTAATTACTCGTGCGAGTTTTTGTATAGGTGGCAGAGTAGGTACTACTGCGAGAAGTTGTCGAACTTCTTAAATATGTAGAGGCACGAGTCCTTGTGTAGTCAGCAGTAAATGCTGAACTCCTTGTTCTCGAATAGGTTGATGAACGAGACCTTGTGTAGTCGGCAATTGTTAAATCTTGTCGAGTATCTGTGGCAGTTCCCTTTGCTTGCCAAGTTCCCGCAAATCCTGCGTTAGTCGGGGTTCCTGTTGCGGAACTTAATAACTTGTACGAACCAACCGAGTTGGCAGTGGCAGATATTCGATTTCTTATATTCAAACCAAGAGTGTACTTAATCTGAGCATCGGTCATTGCCTGTAGACCCTGATAAGTACCTGTTCTACCACTAGACCTCTTGATCGCAAATGGTCGCACCGTTGTGGGTGCGGTCATGGTATTTCTTTTGTAGATATTATATGTCAATGAATGACCATCTGACCTAGTGTCAGTCATTACATTGGCAAGGTTTACCGAATAGTCACTACTTGGTGCGGAGGTTGCCAGTTTGTATGTTCCGGGATAGTCGGAGGTGTATATTCTAGAAGCAACACGATCAAGCAGAGGATTTAGTTTGGTGTCATTCATCTCATCGATAATTGATTGACCACCACTATCTCGCATAGAAATGGGTACACGATAATCAGTATTACTAACCCCAATCGTACCAGTCTTTTGTCGGACTATAGTATCAGTTTGGGTCAGTGTCAATAGATTACTATGAGTTCCTATCGCAGAATCATATGATGTGTCAGTGAAAGTTCCGACCGTTCGGTTGCTACCTGTTAAGTTTATACCTAACTGATTTACAGACGAACTATCAAGTGCCGCAAAACCAAGGCCTACCTGATATGCGAGGTAGTTCTCTTCGGTTGTTGACATCTGTTGCAGTTCTGTTGGTGCATCACTGTCTTTTAACTTTAATGGAACACTACTCATTGTGTTACAATACTCCGATTAATTTAGTTGAGTTCCATTCTCGTCATATATCAGTGGAATGTCCGCCCTTAATGCGTTCAATGCATTTACAAAATTTGTTCTTTCCGATCCCGTAAATCCTGTGGCATCCAAGTCACTTAGTAAACCCAATGCTTGGTTTGAGGCAATACCATTGGCATCAAGTGTAGCAATATCTGCCGTGTTTGAATTGATCGCATCTACGAGGGTTGTTCTATTAGTTATTGTGGCAGTAAGTGAAGTTAAATTACCTACCGCACTATCTAGTAGTCTAATAGATTGACCTATGCGGTCTGCCCTGAGATTTCCTGAACCATTTGAGTCTGGAATTGCACCCATTTCAATGTGTAATTCGTTTATCGCACCACGGAGAGTGGTTGCCGATGTAGCAAGAGTTGCGGCACCGATCTCAGCATCATGCTCGTTGATCGCATCAGCAACAGTTGTCGCAGTAGTGGTCAATGCCTGTGTGGGTTCAACAAAGGTATTGAGTGTATCAATCTCTACTTCTAGTTCTTTAATTGCGGTTGATACAGTTGATGCGGTTGTACCCATTGCTAACGCAGTGATCGTACCTAACTCGGCATCGTGTTCATTTATTGCCGCAGTCAAATTCTTTGTAGCAGTGGTCAGATCAGTATGTGGTCTTGCACCGATATCACTATCAAGTTCACCAACTGCCGATACTAAATCATTAGCAGTAGTCGAAAGATCAGTTGCAACTAGATTGTTTGATGTTCCTCGGATACCTACTTCAAGTTCGTTGATACCTGATACGATGTCATTCGCATTGGTGGTCAAGTCTGCCTTTGCGTTACCACCACCCGCACCATGAAGGTCACTATCAAGTTCATGTAGTGCAGATACGATGTTATTGGCAGTAAAGTCAGCAAGATCAGTTGCTACTAGATTGTTAGAGGTACCACGAATTCCTAATTCAAGTTCGTTAATAGAACCAACTAAATCGGAATCTTCGTTTGTGTTTAAACCATTAGTGCCCCCTGTCGAACCAACATCATATGAGATATGATTCAGATTGGATACCAGTGTAGTAAAGGTATCCTGTATGTCGGTGACGGTCACTTGTGAAGTTCTTGATGCCATTATAGTTTCTCTACTAATTTATTGAGGAGTGCTTTGAGTTCGACAACATCTTGTTTTAACTCTTGGAACTCTTTATCTTTATTTTGTCGTGCGAGTTTTAATGCTTTTGCTTTTTTTATCTCATCTTTATTTATATTAATAATGGCACCCGAATTTGGACATCTTGCCAAATCCGAGTTACCTTCCACACCGATGAAATTGCTCATTAGGTTGCCATTGCAATTGCTCGGAAGTCTCGTATGAACGGAACTTGCGATGTGTTAATCCCCTTGAATACCAACTTAAATTGATATTCGGTGAATTCATCTAGTGTTCCACTGTCACCACCAATCAGATAACGATACTCTCGGAAGTTTATCGCATCTGGTGCCTGAGTTGATTCTGGTGCAATCAGTGTCCAGTTTTTACCAAGAATGTCTTCACCATCGTTACCAGTTCTGAAATATAATTCCAGTTCACTACCTGCGGGTCTTAGTGCCGCAAGGATAACTTTCATACCAGTAGCAGGTTCATCCAAACTTGCAACAACAGACATATGTTTAGCAAGTGAAGAACCACCAAACGCATTGGTCTCCGCAGAGTATGTCAATGGAACATTGAATCCAGTTGCCGCAGTGTTATTCTGGTTATCAATCTGATTCGACTCAGTTGTCAAAGACGCACCCTGTGTGTCAATTATAGGACTTACCGATGGTCGAGATGTTCCCATATTAACTTTAATTGATACTGACCTCTCGTTGGCACCGAGGTTACTCAACTCGTTTGATGGGTTTGCGATCAATCGTGGAGCAGAGAAATAATTCTCGTCTCCGATAGTAATATCACTACTGTAGTTGTCCTCTCTCTGATACTTGGTTTCAAGTCCTGCGAATGATTTACCAGTGATAAACTTACTGCTATAAACCAGTGTAGTATCATCTGGAACCATTGTAGTAAAGTTTGGTGAACAAATATCGAATTGAAGTTGTTTATCAATCAGGATGTTCTCACCACCAAATCTACCAGACGATGTCGCAGAAGAGTCGGCATTAAACTGAATACCAAATCCATCTGCATTTGTGATCGTTCTCGCACCAAGGATAGATGTACCTTTTACACCATTATAAGTTGTAGCACTATCCAGTCCTTCAACCTTTACTGTATCACCAATCGAAAATCCATGATTAGGAACAAGCATTACTACTGCATCACTGTCTGCTCCCACATCTGCACTCATGTATATGGGGTTGTTGTCCAGTAGTTCTTTATCGACATCACGGTTCTCAAATACCGCAGTACCAGATGCCTCAAAGTTAGCAGTGAAGATTTTGAACGCAAGGTCTTTTGTCTGATCTGGTTCCCAAGTCGTACCATTCTGAGACTTAAACAGTGATCCCATAGATGGTTGACGAGAGATTCTCTTCTCGGTAGAACCCAACTCAAACGCATAGGTCTCTGCGACATAGGCATTGTAGTTAGTAGATTCAGCAAGAAGTACAATCGCATACTCTGTTTCGGGATTCAAGAAGATGGGTTCTTCAAACTCGAAAGTAGTCGGTGATGCCTCTACCGCTGCTTGTGTCTGTGAAGCAGGAGGATGGACTTGGTTTGGAGCATTGAACACAACAGATTGTCCGTGAATCTCAGTCGAACTTGGGTGACCATTAACCATTGGTCGAATCTGTAACTGAACCGGAATAGTAGAATCCTTGGTACTAAAATAAGTCTGAACCTTAGTTACAAAGATACCATTAGGATTAGTCACAAAGAATGATTGTGCCAATGGGTCTTTTACTTTAACTTTTAGAGTTTGAGTCCACCTACGAGTTCTGACCTGAGTGATACGAGTAGAAGTAATAGTCTTCTGTTTAGTATCCAGAGTACCCTGTGCGGTATAATTGAATGTCGCACTTGAAAGTGCCGCATCATCGTCATTCTTACTAATGTCAAGTAATTTAAACTCACGAGTTCCTGCTCGGAAACGAGTTGTCTCATTAGAAGGAATGAAGAAAGAACCCTCGATCTTACCACCTCCGTCACTGATAAGGTTTGCTGAACCTTCGGGGTGAGAAGTTGACTTTCTCATGCTATTAGCATATTGTGCGTCTGTAGCAATGTCACCGTATCGTTTGAACGAATCTTCATTACGGCAGAATTCATCAACACTCTTATTATCAAAGAATGCGAAGAACCTAGTACTAGGTCGTAGACCCTCGGCACGGAAGAATACTTTTCGTGAACGAATGAATGGTAGGAAGGTCAATGACACAGTTCTTTCACCAACTACCTTACGAATAGTCTTTGTGCCAGTAACAACTCGTTGTGAGAAAGAACCAATGACATTGAAGTCTTGGTTGTTACGACCACCGTTGTCATTACCAACATTAACAGTTCTAGAACCTTCTTGAACGACACCTCTCCAGTTCCATGCGGGAGTTCCTCTCCAACCACTACCAACATTTGATTGGGTGCTTCCAAAACCAGTGATGGGAACATATGTGTTGCCACCACCCCAGAGGAATGCCCTTTTCTGTGACATAGTCATCTCTTGGAAACCATTACTAATGTTACCCAGATTGACTTCTGTATTATCTACTGCCGTTTTGTTGATTATATTGGCAGGAGTATACTCGGTTTGGAACCAGTTGTCGGTTGCGGGTGACATAGTAATGTTACCTTCACCAGTGATAACTGCGAATGGGTTTACATTCTCTGTACCAGATACAAGTGGTTGTGTGATAGTAGGAGATTCTGTATACTTCAAGTAAACAGTATCACCTTTCAAAATAGTGTTAGTTGACTTGGAAGAATCGTATGCAAGAATCACATCATCTTCTAGTGTAGGTACTGATAACAGTCCTCGTGATGGATCAATTGCGGCACGATATTCAATGTTATCTGCATCACAGAATGTTCTGTTTGCAAAGTTATCTACAAAGAAACCAGACTTAGTTCTTAGATTACCATTCTCATCCAATACCATCAGATTAGCAGTATCAACTTCAAGCAAACTTAGTGAGGTTGCTTCTTCAACCTTGTCGATTCGATCTTCCAGTTTGGAAATGTCTTTCATCGTGAATCGTTTTGCTTTGAATGGAGTAAGAACCACATCCGAGTCATTCAGACCATAGGCATTGTGCTCAATGGTGAATAGTGCCATCGTGTCAATCGGAGTTTCGGGAATCTGAGAAGTAAATCCTGCTTCACCTAGAATTTCCTTAACTTCACCTTGAGTGGTCACGACAATCTTATCTGTACGAGGTAGATAGTATTCAACATCTGCTTGAACCGTATCACCATTAGTGGGAAGTTCGGTTGCAGAGGTAGCAACAAAGGCATTACTAGAATTCACACCATTACGGAAATCAATAACATCTCTTAGGTTTACACTAGTTCTCACTCCAGTTTTGAAATTAGGAATGTCCTCGTAATCAACCTGACCATTATAAGAGGTCACAGAGAAGAAGTCACCTGTACCATGAACGAAATGTTTGAATGACACATAGACATTTCCAGTCGGTGCCGTTGCACCAGTCTCAAGTACCATACGACCCAGACCATAGAATCCTGCTCGTTGACCATCGTCTAAGGTGAATAGGTGAGAAATGTCAGCACCACTAGAACTTCCTAGTTTTACTGCCGAAACCTCATAGATGTCTGTGACACCCAGATTGACAAATCTAACACCATCAGAACCAGTGGTCACTGTGGTTGTTACGGTCGCATCAGTAAGGTTTTTCAGACGAACTGTTGGGTTACCTTTACTTACTTTGGCATAAACAGTGTGTGCTTCGTTTGCCAATCCTGTAATGGTTGCGGTTTCATTACCACCAGACAATGTGATAGTTGGAGATATAACATCACCATCCGCATCTACAACAATCCACTGCGATTCGTTAGAGAATGCTTCTCCAAAAGTTGTCAAGGTAAACTGTAGTTGAGTTCCACTGGCAGTACCAGTTAAGATTCGTTGAACCTCGTAAGAAATATCTGTAAGTACTTTGGGTCGAGGATTAGGTAATCCAAAGACCATGTTAGTTTTGCGAACTTCTTTCAGTACTGCCTGACTACCCTCAAGAACAGGAATACCACGATTGGTTGCGTTGGTACCAATAGATCGGATGCTTCTTATATTCTGTCCTGAGTTCATATTAATGTCGAACAGGTAAACTCGGTAGTTTGAACCATCTTCTTCGACATAACGAACTCGTGCAGTACCAATCACACTACCAGATGGATTGGTTGCGTGTGTAGATAGGTTTATTGTAGCATAGGTTCGAGTGTCAAGTAATCCCTTGAAAGTTGCTCCTGCAACAATAAAGTATTGACCATAGGAAATACCAGTAAATTGATTATTAACTGTCTCGGTTGCACGAGATTTGGGAAGTATTAGTGGTACGGGAGTATTCACATCACCACGGTAACCATTCACATACGCAACACCATTTGATACAGTCGCAGTGATATTATCTGCGGAATCGGAAAAGTCTATTGTAAATGGATCGACAATATAGTCACCAGACTCTTCTTTAGTTCTTGTAGCAAGTTCCTCGGCAATCTTATTATAATCATCGGTGCCCTCTACGGCATCAACGATATCACCATCCAGAACATCGGCAAAGTACACAAAGTTTTCATCATCAGCAACATCTGCTTTGTTGACGAGAGTAAGTTTAATACGATAACGATCCGCACCGGGACTGGCAAGGTTTGGAGTTGATCCTTGGTTATCAAATAACGCAGAATCATCCGCAGATGTTACGATATCTTCTGTTACTTTAAAACCAACAGTCGCAGTTGGGAATCTACTATATTTGGAAAGGATAATTGACTGAGCAGTTGCAAATACGAAATGTCCACGAGTAAAGAAGTCACCTTCGGAACTAGAGAATTTACAACCACGACCGACAGGGAGGTCAGTACCAACAGTCGCTGCAACTCTTAACTGCTTAGAACCGTTAGTCATCGTTTCATCTGGGAAGAAACGAATACCATTTACATTTGAGTCAGCATTTTGAGTGTTTACATACTGAACAAACAATGTAGCAGGGTCAGCACCCTCGGCAGGAATAACTTCCAGTACTCTTGCTTGAACTAAGGAAGTATTACCAGTGAAGGTTGTTCCTACTATTTCAGTTGAATCAGCAGGAAGTCCATCGAGTTCACCCGCAACATTTAACTTGACAAACTCAGTATCGTTGTGTATAGTTGGCCCACCGGGATTGACAGCACCACCTTCCTTGAAAATGTTTCTACCAAATCTTCCTATTTCCTCTTGGATAATAGTTTGTAATTGGGTAAGTTCCCTTGCTTGTAGAGCACGACCACTATTAAAGAGGATTCTGTGATAGTTATCACTGTCTACAAAATCATCCTTGTAAGAGGAGGAGAATACATTGGATGTAAATGTTTTTGGCATCTTCTATACTACCTTAAATTTGAATTACGAGTTTAATGTCTTCGGTCTGGTCACTTGCTCGTGCCACCTTTGAACGATTATCAATATATAGTACTTCTCCAGACATGATGTCAATTTCGGGAGTAGTGATGTGATTTGATGCCGCAGTTGTACCACTTCCTGCGGTAGAGGTAACATTTTCCCCTGCGGTAAAGTCAGCAAATCCAGTTTCTTCGGTTTGATGATAATGCAATTCGTTTGTTCCTATCTTATCAACATATGCCTTGGCACCCGATATGTTACCAGTGATAAGTTCATCTGTGACGAATCCACTGGTTATAGAAGCAAAGTTTAGTTTCTTCAAACAAATACCTGTGGTCTCTGTGAATAGTGCAGTGCTTGCAGAGTCCAATGGGTTCCTCAATATACCAACCTGACGGAAGTCATTACCAACAATGAAGTCTGTTGATTCGTCACCAGTAGGTTTGGTGTTCATCATAATTGCCGTAGCACGGAGATCATCCCTTGAATCACCACCTAGTCCTAATGGTGAACCTAATATGGCACGAACCTTGGCAGGTTTTGTTGGTGTACCACCACCTGTTATTGATACTGTGGCATAGTCATAACCAGAACCTAGAGTGTACAAACCAGAACTATCAATCAGAGTTACCTTGGATACCTGACCACCAGAGATCGTTGCCCCTGCCTTTGCCTTTGTGCCATTACCCGAAACTGTGATTGTTGGAGCAGAACTATATCCTGCACCACCTGAGTCAACGAAATAACCGATAACCTGTCCCGGAATTGCGGCAGTCTGAATTGCAAGTTGTTCTACTTCAGATGCGGTTGATGAACCATCTGTGGGGCCCTGTAGTTTAACTGGAATATAGTTCGCAGACATAAATTTGGTAGCAGCTGCCGCACCGATGGAGTACAAGAACTGCCAGATGTAACCATCCGTAGTATCGAAAGGAATACCATCTGTACCACCTGTAGGTTGATCAGTAGACACCTGTGCCTGTCCTGCGTTGTTCTCTGCTCGTTGAAGACACAGATAAACTTGGTTTTCGTCATTCATCACATAGTATGTCTGAGCAGGATACCCGACCTGTGCGTCATCATACGCAGAATAGATCGCACCAGATGACCAGTTGTAACGAGGAACAACAAAAGAGACATCAATTAATTTTTTCGCAGACTGTATACCGAGACGGAAGTTTCTTTCCTCTCGTTCACTATTGACTGCGTCAGGTGCGTCATCTGTCGCATTCCACTGCTCAGAACGACCAATTACCGCATAGTAGTGAGTACCCGAAGAATCCATATCGGTCTTCAAGTCTTGAATTACTTGCTTTTTAATTGGATTTGTTAAAATTGCCATTATGTTGTTCCTATTATTCTATTCTACTGTTTAAATTTAGTATGTGACTACACCGTTGTTGGACACCAAGAACCACTTACTTGCGGTAGTGTTCCATACTAAGATACAACCATCTCCCTGATCGAACTGTAAGTAACCACCCACAGAATCAGTGCCTTGAATATTTACACCAGTATTCTGTAGTTTTACTGTTCCTGCTCCGATATTAGAGAAGTATTGTACTTCACCCTGTATAGTTCCGTCTGCAATGGTAGGACTAATTCCACTACCTGAGTTAAAAATTGTTAGAGGTTCGGTCAGATCAACCGCAGTGGTTGATGCAACATCGGTTCCTTTCTCAAGAACCAGTTTGTTTTTAATCTCAATAGCACCCGTACCCTTTGCGGAAAGTTCAAGAGATATATTAGTATCTGAACCCTCTACATTGATAATAGGTGAATTACCTGCCGAGGCATTCTTAATCGTAATATTGTTAACCGCACTGGCAGTTGTAAGAAATCGAAGGTGTTCATTACTACCACTATCCAATAATACCGCACCACCAGAAACACCACCGATCTTTACTTTATTCAGTGTCGGTGCTTCTAATGTCTTATTGGTCAATGTCTGAGTATGATTCTCAAATACAAAGGTATCACCTGCACCCAATGCAGGAAGTGCAATGTTACGATTCGCAGTGATGTCACCTACTGTTACATTATAGGTATGACTCGCATTGGCATCTCGAATCTTTGGAGTTGTCATTGTGGGAACAAGAATGGTCTTGTTGGTCAATGTCTGAGTATCAGTATCTAGAACGAGTGTACCACTCGCATCAGGTATTACGACTGCACGGTCTGCGGTGGGTTCGGCACTTAGAACAGTCTCGTGATCATCTGGTGCTTGACCTTCAAACTCAACTCCTGCGGCAGTTAATCTTACTGTCGCAGTCGCATCATCACCACCAATGGCAGTGTATAGTTCTCCGAAGTTTTCATTTATCTTCTGTGCGGCAGTTCGTAGGGTATCACCTGTACCATCATTTGCTACTGTGCCTCTATTTAATGTCTGTCGTGCCATTTCATATTCCTGTTGTTCTTACTATTTATAAGAG
>Ga0206682_10002373_pt1 | contig 17145 bp, 22 predicted proteins | sample M240m12015metaG_FD_155444 | JGI IMG/M metagenome (GOLD analysis project Ga0206682, IMG submission 155444) | Ammonia-oxidizing marine archaeal communities from Monterey Bay, California, United States - M2 40m 12015 | ecosystem: Environmental > Aquatic > Marine > Intertidal zone | place: USA...
TTCCCGCGCAGGTTCAATGTTGATAGGGAGAGTTCGGTCGTCTATGGGGTCATAGAAGTCACCGACGAACTTTTGCGCTGGTGCGTGGTCGTCGTCACCCTCCATGAACTCGCCCTCTAAAGGACGCACTGAACCGGGAACAAAGGGCATTTTCAGCAGTAAAAACGCTTGTTCAAAGGAACTCTTGCTCATCGCTCCATCACCACCGAATACAGCCACGCTAAGGGGAGCAAAATGATAAGGATTGGGATTAAGAGCATGGCTCCCAGCCCTTTTAGCAATAAGACACCCAGCGAGTCGTTTTGCATAGACTCACCATGTTGTTTCGGGGTTGCTGTCCAGTATTTTTGCGGTTTCGGGGTTAATGTTGCGTATGAAGTCCTTTTCCGCTTCATCCATCCATAGCCAATTTTCCTCAAGTATTTCAAAGTCCATGTGTTTCAATCGATCTGTTTCCGCTGTTTCAACACGATACATCATATCATCCGGCAAAGCAACACGACCGGACATCTGATCACGCAATCGGTTCAATGCCCCAGCCATGTGTTCGTCCCTCGCCACATCATTGTGATGCCAGCCAGTAGTTCCAAGTGGGTTGATTGGTTGAACCATTCTTGGGGCGACTTCATCCCCCTCATCGTTGTAAGACCATTGTTTCCAAGCCGCCTTTTCCTCATTTGGTGGCAAATCGTAGTCGGGCAACATTGAAGCAATCCAAGCATAGAGTTCGTCTTCATCCATGAACTCACCGCCCATTTCATCAAACTCGTCCATGTAGCCCTGTGATTGCGGATCTTGCATCAAATTGACATATTCGTCCTGCGGGTTCTCCATGACTTTGATTGCCGGGTATGTTTCACGCATCGGTATCTCATCTTCTAAATCGCTAATTTCAACATTGGGAACTGCCGAACCATACAGCGCATAGGCCAGTGCTTCGTCTTTATCCTCCGTCCAGTAATTGAAATCGTCGTGGATTCGGTCGCCACCGGAATACAACGGCGCACGGTTAATCGTCTTTATTTTGCCGTCGTTGGGGTGGCTAATGTCAAAGGGAGCCTTGATGAGTTCCCATGCTCGGTCAAAGGCGGTCATGGCTCTCCCCTCCAATTAGGAAGCCCTTGCCATGAATCATTCAATTCGTGGATCCCTTCAATTGCCCATTCCTCTTCGTTTGGTTTTCCCGAACCGTTGCAAGTCCCTAACGAAATTGCGTAGCCTTGTGCTTTTCTTTCACGCTCTTTGTAGGGATAAATTGTTTTGCCATTTTCCAACACATCCATTATTTCATCAAGACTCAACGGTTTTGTATCTGTCATGTGAGCAGGTCTTGTAAAAGTAATTTCACCAGTTCCCCTGCAATTAGGACAAATCCCCTTTTCATACATTTCTATTTCATCGGGCTTGCGCCCTTTGATGAGTTCCCATGCTCGATCAAAGGCGGTCATTGGTTTTCCTCCCTTGCATCATATTCAGCCAAGAACTCTTCCATCCACTTTTTGTCCTTAGCCACCTTTTCGGGATTCCTATACTCGTCGGGATTATTGATGAAGAACTGATTCAAACCGTGCGAAACGGCTCTTTGCATGTCATGGGTGTCATTTAGGCTAAGTGCGCTGTAATCTGCGACTCGCCTCAACCAGTCTGTGTCGTGCGGTTCCTCCATCAAAGAAGCCAATGACTCTTGCATGAGAATATCCCTCCAAAACCCGTCCCACTTTTGACCGCTGGGTTCTTGAGTTCCCAGTCCCTTCACTCTAAATGGTGCGCTGTAATCAGTGTATTTGTCCTTCCACTCTTGTTCCTCTTCGGGTTGGGTGGTATGACCCACTTCGTGATTGGTTAAGCGAATTATTTCATCAATAATGTCGTCGTCGTCAATTATCCAATCGCCTTCCTTATCCGTGAACATTCGCCGGTATGCTCTTGCTCTTGGATCACCCCACGAATACTTCGTGCCGAACCGCCCGAACATGTTGGCATCGTGTTTTTTTCGTGTGTCCATTTTAACTCCGTCATAGATTTGCGGCAAGTTCAACAGTGTTCTCCCTTCATCGTATGTCGGTTTGGCGTCATAATCCTTTCTTGGCTCACCGCCCAGCCCCTCCCATGCGTATGTGGGTTCTTTTACAGGGTATGTCCTTGTCGTGTTCGCTTGCCCAGCAGTAGTTCCATATTCCCCATATTCCTCAATGAAAGCGGCCTGTTCGTCCGAATCTGTCGGGAACTCCATGCCATACAACCATGCTCGCTTTCTTGCGACTTCTTCGGGGTTGGTGGTTGAAATGAAATCCTGTTCGGCTTTGAGCAAGGCGAATGCGGTGTCAAAGGCGGTCATAGGCTCACCTGCTAATTTTTCTTGCCAATCATCACTATGGGCTTCATCAATATGAAAGTCGCCTATATCGTCTTTTTTTGATTCGGGATTGGGGATGAAAATGCGAGCGTGTTTTGGGTCTTTTGGATTCTTTCTTTTTCTTGATAGGTTTTGTAAATCTTCTTGATAATCAGCCATAGCCTGTTCAGCACCGACATATTCCCCCTTTTCATCGGCCAAACGGTTTGTGCCAATGTGTGTTCTCTCCATCGGTTGTGGTTTGTCACTATTCGGCATCATAACCTCAATCGGTTCAGCAACATGAAACCAACGCTGAAATCTATTGAAATCACCATCTCCTTGATCGTATGCTTCTTGAAGTGTTTTTGCGGTGGCATCCTCTTTGCCTTTGCGCCATGCGGTGTCAAAGGCGGTCATTCATACCCCTCCAACCAATATGGTTTGCCGTCAAGTGTTAGCGTGTCGGGGTTGTCCGAATGTGGTTCAAGTTCCTCCATTGTTCGCAACCAACCAGCAAACTGACCCGGTTCTGTGTCGTTAAAGAAGTCCAGTATTTTTGATGTAGGGTGCTGGATTCCCACAGGATCTAAAAACTCGGCTTGAAATCGTTCCGCCCCTTCATTCGGCCACCAATCATCCGATATGCCGACTCGCTCATTATCAATCATCCGTGGCTTATTTGCACTATCAACCGCCCAATTGCCGTTATGTCTATCGGCCAACAAGTGTGCAAGGGCACGATCAGCCGCCGTTTGGTCGTCTTGGCGTGGCCTCCCGAAAACTTGACGCATTTTAGGCTGAATAGTGTGCTTCCAATTGTCTTGACCCATTGACACTTCTCCAACCAATGGATAGCCAAGTTCTTCAAGAAACCGCAAACCTTCGTTCATATCGGGGTCTATGCGGTCTTGAAACTCTTCAGCATAATAGGGGTCGTCAACGGGGACTTTGATGACATGATCAATACTCCACGGGTGTTCAAAGACATGGGCCTTTGACCCACTGGCAATAAAACCCTCCATATCCTCCTTTGCCTCATCGTCTTCGGTGTCCCATCGATCAATAAACGGCACTTCTTCCTCATCAAGAGGTGCTATATCCCTCACTTCATCACGCCAATTAGGCTTGTAGTTCTTGAGAAGTTCAAAGGCGATGTCAATTGCGCTCATTATGACCCCTCCATGTCCAGCCGCCCCTCATTCGGTCGTAAATATCCGCCCAGTCTTTTGAGCCGTCCGGTTGAGGTAAGAACGGTCGGGTGTCTGCGAACGGTGCGAGTCCTTTACGACGCACTGCATCGTTCAACCACCTCTTGATTTCAGTTCCTTCTTCATAGCCCATCTGATCCCAAATGTTGAGATAGCCAACGACTCCGGTTGGCACCTCCGGGTCAAAATCAAGCGTAGGGTGCAATCCGACATCCCGAACACGCCTCACGGCTTCACGAAGAAGAGATTGATACGGAGCGACATGTGGCTGAATACCCGTCGCCATTTGGTCGGCAACATCACGGTCATACCCTTGATTCCTCGCCCAAAGCCGCCTTGCGTGTCTGCTTTGGTTCTCATCCGGTTTCAATTTGATACCCCAGTGGTTCAATAAATCATACATGTCCGTTCCTAAACCAAGACCTTGCATGTTGGAGGGCAATTGGGGCATAGGAACTGCCCTCTCATCATCACTGGTTTTGCCATACATCCGACCAAACGGATCTGTTTCGTTGTAAAAGTCCGTTCCACCCACCTGCTCTTGATCAATGCCCTCTTCGGCCATGTATTCACGGGTTGTCCCCAACGCTTCGGCAAGGGTTTCGGCCCTTTCTTCGCTCAAAGGTTGAGTCACGGTCATTGACCCGCTTTCTCGCATGTAAGGGAGGGCGTGTTCGTTTAGTTCCAAGTCGGCATCGTTTGGTTGAAGTGTGTTGCGAACCCACTTGTCCATGCGAATGTCATATCGTTCTCCGGTTTCGGGGTGAATCCATTGGGCTGACGCTTCGCCGTCAGTGTTGTCAATTTCTTCACCGTCCAAGCCAGTCCGTTTGGATTGGGTGAAGGTGGGTTCAGTCACCGTGTCCCAGTCAATGGGCATTTTGAGAAGGGCGAAGGCTTGATCGAATGCGGTCATTGTCATTCCTCCAAGTAATCGTGTATGATTTCGTCTTCATACATACGCTCCCAAAATCCTTTGGATGAAGGAATGACCCCTTCGGCCATCACCTTTGAATCGGGCTTCATGTTCTCATGCTCTCGTATTTCGGCAATCATTTGCATTAACGCCTCACGACCCTTACCTTTACCTCGCATGGAGGGGTGGATTTCAAAAAATGGGATGTGTGCGCCTATGTGTTGCCCGCCGCCTGTTTTGTAATCAGCAAGTCGGTGAAGACCCCATGCCGTTGGGTCTTCTTCATCATCAACCCAAAAATCATCACGGTTTTGTTGTTCACGGTCGGAAACAGAACCAAGAACCCCAGCCCATGCTTCTTCGGGGATTTCATCGGGACTCACAAATGGCATCTTGAGAAGCGAGAAGGCTTGATCGAATGCGCTCATCTCTCACCCTCTCCGTAAATTGAGAAATTGGGGTCGTCGTGAAAACACAATGAACAAATGCGGGTATCGTCGGAGTCGCCTAATTCTTTGTGGGCTTTTGGATAATGCCCTCTTCCGTTGGGAACATTCTCTCCGCACCTATCACAATCCCCTCCCGAATGAGCAAATAAGTCTTGAATATCGTTTGGTGTGTTGTTGTAATAATCCGAAGGCCGATCATCATCGGCTTTGAGCAGGGCAAAGGCTTGATTGAATGCGCTCATTTCTTCACCGCCCGCATAAACCGCCCCTTTGTTTCTCGCACCTTATTGGTGAGCGCGATCCGCAAAGTCGGGTTCTTTATGCGGTTCGCCAGTTCAACGGCGGGTTTCAGTGTTTCGGCACAAACGGCACAGGGGATGTTTCTTTCCTCCGCCCATTGAACGAGATCTTCGGTCGCTAAATTAGCACCGGACTTCGCCACGAACGGACAACCACCCAATCCACCAATGCTGGCGTCAAACTCACGCACCCCGTGAAGGTATGCGGTGTCAATGTTTAACCACAAATGACGACCCACATGAAGGTGCATCGCTATGTTTCGTGTCAAATCATGGGCTATATCAATTGCGAGAGCGATGTCAAAGGGTGTTGCGGTGCCATCAGTGTCGCATAACACGATTTTGTCCCCGAATCGCAAGCCGGTTTCAATTGCGTCATACAATTCCTCTATACAACCACCAAAGGCCATTGAAATATACACCCGAACATCGGAGGTCGGGACACCCTCAAGGGCTTCTTCATACCCTTTGATGATCTGTTCCAGTGTCAATCCGTAGTTCTCACGGTTAAAATCACTGTTCGGAGAGTAAAATATGTTGAAATTGGTCGCCCCAACCGCCTTAGCACGGTCGATCCCACGCTTGTTGGGCACTAATACTGAATGTTTGACAGTATATGAACTATTGAGCCGAACAGCAGTAAATACCTCTTCGGCGTCAGCCATATTGGGAACTCGCTTCGGATGCACGAATGAAGTCACTTCTATGTCCTTGAGGCCAGCATCCTCAAGCAATTTCACCAGTTCAATTTTTTCGGCGGTTTTTACCTCATGTTTGAGATTTTGGATCCCATCACGGGGGCCAACCTCAAAAATGCTGATGCCCGCCATGTTCGTCTGTAAAAGCACCAAACAAAAAAACAGTTCGGTCAAAGAGGGGTGGTTCACCACGAATCGTCGCCAATCGGAGGTAGGCTGTGAAGGTAGCGTGGGATGCCATGAGTAAGTGGTGAACCAATTGCCCTCAAGGTGTGTTTTGTTATCAAAATTATGGAGGGTTGTCAGTCCTGTCAATGCTGACAAAAAAAGTTCTCAATTTTTTTCCGAGTAGCATCTGTGGTTAGGGAGGCCGAGCAAAAAAAAAAAAAAATGTGCCCACAAGCAAGCCTGTGGGTTTTTTTTTCGCTCCCTGCGCCACCAATCACACACCCGCCCAGCGTCACACATGGCTCGCAGTGCATCGTTCATGGGTGGCTGGGTGTATCACACATCAATAGGGCTGGCTGGGCGCACGCCCAGCCCTCCCGTCGCACAGGCTCGCTGTCATGCGTTCTGTGGCCCACTCACACGCTGTTTTGGCCTGTTGGCTGGGTCAAACGGCCATTTCAGCCTGTTTTGGCTGGTTCTCGCTCGCTCTCGCACTCATGATCGTCCCATCGTTCGGCGTGCATTTGAGTGTGTGATTCGGTGTGTTTGCATGAAATCACACACCACCACCCACCCACACAGCAGATCCGTGCGACAAAACCGCCTCGCCGAGCCTCCACGCAGGGTGTGTTGAGGGTGTTCTTTTCGGTGTGCTGGTCGCATGTTGATGTGTCCTGCTGTCCCGGTGTCATGTGTGCCGTGCATGGGTTCATGCTCATGTCCCATGTGTCATGTCATGTATCATGTGTTGAACTTTCATCACTTTCTTCACTTCTCTCTCTCTTCTTCTCTCCCTCTCTCTATGCCCTCCTATGGCCCTTTGGGGGCATTGATGAATGACGAAAGTGAGGATAGTGAGGGAAGTGCCCCAGCGGTGTCAAATCGTGGCTGTAAATGCCCCTCCTGCGAACCGTTGAACTGCGAGTCTGTATGGGCCGTGCCTTGATATAGGCCGGAGTGAGTGGATGAACCATGTCGGAAGAGAACGCCACATTGAAGCCCGCCGCTGAACTGACCCTAAACGCCGCACTGCGTGATTGGATGCCGAGTGAAGACCACAACGGAAACCCACCCAGTCCCGAACAAAGGGACATCATGTCCTATGCCATTGAAATGATTCACTCCGGCTACCCGATTTCATCAGTGATTGAAGCCGTCGCTGGATCTGGCAAAACCACCCTGCTCCGAATGCTGTTTGCTATCCTCGCCAAAGCCCACTGTGCTGGCTATCAATACAGCCTCACCGCCACTGCTTTCAACGCCTCAACCAGTGCTGTCCTGCTGGATGCCATGAATGCCGAGAAACCCGACGGTGCTGACTGGACATCCGGTGGTGGCACTGGGACTATGAACAGCCACGGAAAGAAGGGTCTTCAACGGTTCTTTGAACACCCACTGTCCATCGTCAACAACCGCTACACAGCACTGTCAAGAATCGTTGCCTGTGATGCTCTCGCTGACCCTGTTCTCCTTGCTGACTACACCGCCTACATTCCACTGACGAAGGCAGGAAACAAGCGTGAAATGTGGTCGTGGTATGCTCTTGCTCGGTTCCTCAAAACCGTCACCAACAAAGCCATGACACAGGGATTCTTTGCACCTGTTGGTTCAACACCAACGACCGAGGAATGGGACGCATTCATGCTCCAAAACCGTGGTGCCTTCCGTGTTGATGAACACCCAGTCGGCCCACAGATCCTTGCTCAATTGCCAGCCCTCGTTGGCCGTGTTATTGACCTCGGCATGTATCACATTGAGAACGAAACCGAGGTCGCTGAATGCTCTCCAAATGCCCTCATGGGTGTTGCTACGGAATACGGTCAGTGTGCCCTCATTCCAGCCAGCGAGTTCACAGAACAGGAACTCACCGACCGCTTCGGTGTTCGTGTTGAACCACTGTCCACCCGTCAATCCAGTGGCTACAAAGTGGTGCCATATCGCTCAAGGAACTGGCGAACTGGCAAGTTCACCGACCGACGATTGGAGATCCGTTTCCCAGCGGATAAGTTCAATGAAATGAAGGCCGTCAAAGACCAGTGCTGGGCGAACAAGGATTCGTTCGGAAAGCAAGGGTATGCCAACGATGGGCCACGAACTCAAGAGAACTGGGACAAGCGTTCCGAGGCTGACTTCCAGTCCTCCACATGGGTGCTGTCAATCAAGGACGACAACCAAGCGATTAACGCCTTCACAGCATGTGCTGACAGGGCAGGTTTGCCCGTCGGTGATGCCTTCCACCCAACGGCTCAAGAAGAGGACGAGAACGGTGGCTATGCGGCTCGTATTGCCCACATTGATTGTATCTATGCTGTTGAATACTTCAACATCCCAGCATGGCGACAATTTGACCTCATGTTCGTGGATGAAGTGCAAGATATGAGTCCATTACAACACAACCTGCTAAACCGCCTCACCAAAGGACAGGTTGTCCTTGTCGGTGATCGTCGTCAATCACTGTATTTGTTCGCTGGCTCAAAAAGCGACAGCATGGACTACGGGGCAGGATTGTATGACGCCACAGCATTCCCAATGACTGTGTGCTGGCGACAGTCCACAGCCCTTGCTGATGAGGTTTCAATGCTCATCGGATCTCGTGACGGTCAGCGCACCAAATATGCCGACCATAAGTCACCTGTTGAACTCGTTTCATCATGGCCTCAAGGTTCACACTCCACTGTCCACCATGCCCGTGATTTGACACGAAGTGTGGAGGTCGGTGACATGGTTCTGTGCCGCATTTCAGCACCGCTGGTTTCCAATGCTATTGCGACCCTCAAGAACGGCATTCCTGCCCGTCTTGCTGGTGGTGGCGACCTTGAATCCGCTGTCCGAAACATGTGGCGTGGCAAGGTCGGAATGTGCATGGATTCAAAGCCATTCACAGCCCGTGCAACACAGGCTCAAGAATACCTTGAAACCGTCCTCGCCAAGCAAACACGCAAGGCCAAAGGCGATGCTGTGGTCGCAGGAAACAGCGATGAATACCGTGAGGCTTGCGACATGGTTGAGGCCACACTCGCATTGGCTGACCGCTACACTACAACCACCTCCACACCGACCGTTGACGGCTTCGCTGACGGTGAGAAAAAGCACGCTGACTTCCTCGCTGACATGTTCGTGGATCCAAACGACACTGGCGAGAACTATGTGCTGTTCAGCACAGTCCACCGAGCCAAAGGATTGGAGCGTGCGACAGTCCACATCATCACCGACCGCATGACGCTTGACGCTCAAGGAAAGGAGCGCATTTCACCGTGCTTCATGTTGCCGTGGAGCATGAACAATGAGGCCGAGATCGACCAAGAACTCAACGCTGTGTATGTCTGTATCACACGGGCCATGAAGACCCAGCGATACTACACCAACAATGTCACAGCCAGCACTGGCGAAGTGGGTGGTTTGACACAAGCCATGTGGATGCTCAACCAGCAGGACGAGGACAAGGGCATTTCAATCAACATGGGTCAGTGGCCTGTGGAGAACGATGAGGAAGAGGCCGCTGTGGCCCCTGCTTTGACACCAGTGGTGGAAGAGTCCACCGTTGTCATTCCTGTCCCAGCAGACCCCGCTGACATGCCTCAATTCGCATGTATTCTCAACGGCACCATCCAGCACCTAACTGACGACGACGACCTCGCATTCAATTTCATGCTTGAACACGCTGACGAGGACTGGGATCACACACAGTTCGCATTCGGCGATGTCATCAACGGAGCCACCGTCAACCGCACACTTGACCTTCAAGGTGCCCAGTTCACACTGGCTCGCCAGCACTGGATTGAGGCTGACACCGACAAAGCAGATCGTTGATAAGGACTGGGCAATTGGACACGAAAGACGGAGGACAGAACATGCGAAACCACACACTCAACCGAGCCGCTGATTTGAGGCGAACTGGTGCTGATAATCAGCACATGATAGCCCGATACCTCAAGGTTCGCCATGCAGATCTGAAGCCCGATGATGTCGCCAGCGACGGCTATGAGGGGCTGTGGTGCAAGAAGTGTGGTGCCGTTGGTGCTGGAATCCTTTCTCGCATCAAGGACGCCACCTGTGAGTGTGTCAACGACGCCGCCCCATCCAAGTCCATTCGCCGAGCGAGCGTTCATTTCACCGTGCTTGACAAGGCAGGAAACACCGTCGCCAAAGGATGCTCGGCTACGCCTCGCTATTCGGCACAAAGCACTGACAAACAACCGCTGACGATGAACCCACAGCATGTCGGATGTGGCAATTGCCGCAACAGGATCCGAGCCGCTATGCGACTCAATGATTGAACACGAAGCACTCATGGTCGGCCACTAAAGTTCTCACCATCCCCGTGAAAATCGGGGCTGGTTTTGGTGGTCGGCCACCCCGTTGTCAAAGCAACGGGGTCTTTTTTTATTTCAAAAGTCAAGATAAGACTATAAGCCGTCAGTGTCACCTGCGGCAGACGGCGGAGAGGCGGCCCCACCCAAATGCGGGGGTTTAAGTAGGCCCGACGCTGTGGACTGGTTGAAGCGGAACGAACACCACGAACCGCCCAGCAAAAAACAGGAAGTGAAAATATGAGCCAAAACGCCCAAACAGAAACCGTAGCCAACACTACACCATCAGCCTTCGTGGTTGTTGGTGAAGTCACCCAACGAACGCCCACCCAAGTGGTGCTTGCCTATGAGGCAACACACGGAACCCAGCACTTGACCGTCACCCGAACCGAGTTCGGACATGGCGGCTCTCTCGGCCACCGACTTGATGATCGCGTTGAGAACGAGAACACAGACCGTGCCTTCGCTATCAAGCGATGTGTATGCCCTTCGTGCGACAACAACAACGACGGCAACGAAGCCGTCATGTCCGACATCACCGGCAAGACCGCTGATGCAATCATCGCAGATCTGAACGCTGTCAACAGCCGTCGTCAAGTCTTTGAGATTGACGATGAACGCCATGTCCAAAAGTGTGCCACATGCAACGGCACAGGCAAGGCAAGCGAATTGGTCGGCGACTTCTCGCCACAGATTGACGGTGAATGGGGCGATCTCGTTGAAGACATGCGCTTCGGCAACGGCCCAGCACCAGCATTCCCATCATCGTTCAACGGTCGCCGTGGTGGCATCATTGACAACATCACCGACATGACAATGAAGTTCTCCGAATCAATGCAAGAGAACATCCACGGTGAAATGGTTGGCAACGGTGTGTTCACCGTCTTCAACACTGGCTACGCAAGTGAGGAAAACAATTTCCTCGGCAAGCAAATGGGTCGCCCAAAGACCGATGTGTATGCCTTCGCACAGCACTCCGTAGTCATGGACTCATTCGGCGATTGGGCTTCAAAGGCTGGTATGCCATTCACCCAATACGGCACGAACTACGGACAGGACGCTGTTATGGACATTCGCATCACAGGTGCTTCACACCGTGATGAAGTCCTTGCTGAACTCCGCCAACGCATGGCCGATGGCGAGTTCGCTGACGAGAACGGTCACACTGGCTACGGCTTGATGGACGCACTTCGCACAGCCAAAGCAGAAGGCTCCGACCTCGGTGTCGTTGGCTTCGGTGTTCAGATCCGCCACTCCTTTGACGGTGCGCTCACCATTCGTGGCGTAGCGGAGAGGGTTGTTTGCACCAACGGCTGGGTCGGCAGTGAGAAGACACTCATGCTCGCCGCACAGCACAAGAAGGGCGTCTTTGACAACATCGTCGCCAACATTGACAACCTCACTGAAATTGTGTTCTCATGTGTCCTTGAAATGATGCAACAGCACAATGAAATTGAGTCCATGCAGGACATCCTGCTTGCTCCCGACATGCTTGACTCTCTCGTTGCCCTCAAGGCCGAGCGTGGCCTCGTTTCCTACCCATCCATCGGACAGAACGGACAATTGACTGGCGGTCGCCAGTTCCGTGCTTTCAACGAAGGCATGGTTGACCCAAACAAAGCATGGGTCATGGTCGGCGAAGACAACGACGGATCTGCTGTCGGTTCTCTTTACCACGCATACCAAAACGACAACGGCATTATCGGGCATCAACCTGCTGTCAGTGACGCACACGGTCGTGTTGACGGTGGCAAGGCTGTTTCCTTCGCCAAGACCAACGCTGACCTCGCCAAGCAACACAGCCTCTATGTTGAAATCCAGCAAGACGCTGTGCGTGCCTTCACCGAGCATGTCGGTCGTTCACCACAGGACGGGGAACTCAACGAGTTCGTCCAAGAGTTCGGCATCCCAATGCTCAACGACATGGCGGCAACCGAAGCCCGTGATGAAGTCGTCAGCAAGGACGCCTTCGGCAACATCACCATCCGTGAATGGTCTGTCGGTGACATCCTCCCAACGATCGTCAAGAATGTCGGCACTGACTCCGAAGTCAGCACTGTCCTCACCCGTGGCGCACCTATGGCGGTGACAGCCTAAGCAGGGTATTGACTCACCCATCCTCCGTGAATGACGGCCAGCGGTTGTGCTTGCCCGACACGGACAGGATGTGTGATTCACCACCACTCATGGAGGAACTATCATGTCAACCACACACGCACTCATTCCAGTCAAGATCTGCTTTCGCAGTGTCCCTGCTGTTCTCAACGACGCTGGGTCAGCACTCACTGGCACCATCGGCGAACTCATCAAGAAGCGACACGCCGAGAACTTCGCCAGCAAGCCAGCACGAATCGTGGGCATCCTGCCCTATACCCCACTCCCAGCCGGAATGAAGGCTGGCAATCAAGTGGCCTGTATGGCCGCTGGTGGGGAGCGTTTCGTCGCTGACTACACCCAGTTCATCAAGGACACAAAGCCTTGCTCTCCGGCCATGTATGACGCCCTCATCACCGAGATGCGGGAGAAGTTCGGCTGGGATGTTGAAGCCATCAAGGCAACCCAAATCAACCACGATCTGCGCCGACTTGAGGTCGGTGCTGGCGAGCCATCGGCGGCTGAACTGGCGGCACAGGAACCCAGCGTTTCACCACCAACCACCGACGACAACACCACCATTGTCACCGAGGACTTCACCATTGAACTTGATGTCGTCAATGACGATGTTGAGGCCAGTGGTGGCTTCGGCAGTGCATCCTTCACGGAGGAATGGGCATGAGCAAGCCAACCGAGCAACACCAAGCGTGGCTTGATCGAAACCCGTGTGCGCTTTGCGGCACAGCACTGAACAGACCGAATGGTCGTGAGCGTTCCTTTGGTTCACACTTCACACTCACTGTCAGATCTGCTGGCGGCGAAGGCAGGAAAGTCATGGACGCAATACCATCCCGTGGCATTGTTGTTGGTATGTGCTGTGCCCACCTTTTCACACAAACGACGGAGGAATCCCAATGAGCATCGTCGGTTCGATCCACATCCAATGTGGTGCTTCCGCATGTGGTCGTCATGTGTTCGCTGTGGACGCTGGTAAATACATCAGCGACCTGCTTGACGCCCAGCGTGAATCCATTCGCACACAGGCAGGAATATGGTCGCACCCAAAGCGATACTGCCCCCAATGCGAAGCCCGTGCTGACGCTTTCGGCTACGAATCCCAGCGAGCGATGGACGAGCGCATCGCTCTTGCGAAGGCTGAATCCGAAGCGCAGGAAGCCCACCGCTTGCCACGAACTGCTGGCCTCACGGCTGGCTTTGAAGGAGGCGAGGTTTGATGAGAGAGATCTTCACCATCAACGACGGCTACGGCACCCAGTGTTTCAGCACATGGGATGCGGCACGCAAGTATCTGTTCGTCCTTCGTGGACGCTTTGCTGGCGAGTCCGAGGACTGTGGGCATCAAGGTGCCCTGTCTTTTGACACAAAGAACGGGGACTTTGACGACGGCACACCAGCCACGGCTCACCGAGTCAAGCAGGTTGTCATGGCTGGGTATCAATGCCTCCTTCGGGACTCCAACGATCCACACCCAAACTACATCACCATCACACCATGCCAAATGTGGACGGCGAAGGACATGGACGCTCACTATCGGCACAAACAATTGCTCCTTCGTCGCAAGGAAGAAGAAGGAGAGGTTTAAGTAGGCCCGACTGTGTGGACTGAACAACGAGGAATTGAAATGAGCGACACAAGCACTATCGATCTGACACCAAGCGACGCTGGCTATGCCAACCTGTTGCGTGAAATTATCCGAAGCACCACCAGCAAACAAGACTGGGAATGGGCTACAATGGAATTGAAGAAAGTCTATGACAACATGGAGGAATCAATATGACCGACGAAATGACTGACGAGATGAGCCAAACACTGTCCGACCTTGAGGCGGCGTGCAATTCAGCACACGCCATGAAGAGGACAGGAGAACTGACCCATGAGCAATACGCACAGATCAACAACACGATTGCTGGCTGGGAAAACATGCTCAAGGTGATGCACCGAGATGCTACCAATCGTGATGTGATGTTGAAGGACATTCATGGCTCCGTCATTTGTGTCCAACGACTGACCGATGAGCAAAAGGAGAATTGGCGAGATGAATACAGGAATGTTTCACCGCCCTTCGCATTCAGTTCGGAATACATCGCTGTCCCTCTTGACAGTGCTGATCGATTCGCATACATGACAGGACTCTCCCAGTATGACGAGAAGCCCTCTCAATACATCGTCACCACAGGAGGCTCCCCATGTGCCTCAAGCACAGTCTATGCTGTGTGGTGCATTTACGACCACGAACGAGAGGACGAGGACAAGCGCATTGACACCTTGACCGACCAGATCCGCTACGGTTGTGAGGTGAGCGCATGAGTGATTCACCACGAAAGACATACCGCTTAGGACAGCAAATGTGCTGTCCGAAATGTGGCTGTGAGGAAATCGGCAGTGCTGGTTTCTCACCCACCGATCTGAACCCAAAGCAGGGATATTGCGAACTGCTCGCTGAATGTATTCAAGACGAATGCAACGGTGCCCTCAAGGTATTAGTCAGCGGTTCAACGCAAATCACCGAGGAAACACGATGGAGGAATCAAGCATGACGAAATTAAACGATACTGTCCTCGGTGACTTCGCCGACAGCACAGATCTGTGGGACACCATTGAGAAACAGGTCAAGCACTGGCGTGAGGCTTGCTGTGATGAAGAAGGAAAGGACTTGCTGGCCTTCTTGCAGGGCACGCAATTAGACCGCTTCCTATCCATGCCGCCCAACAGCGCATTCGGAGTCCACAAGGGAAGACCAATGGCATACAAAACAGTCTTCGATCACACTGACGACGCCGTGACTATGGAGGACTTGGTTGGTAAATTGTCCATCGCTTTGGCACGAAAGACCCAGCAATTGAAAGAGATTCATGCACTGTCACGACCACACCAAAGGAGGAATGACGAATGAGCGAATGGGACGAAATACGCATTGGGATCTATGAGAACTACGACACGAAAGAGCGTGTTGAGGTTGAGGTCATTGACTACGGTGAAATGGATTTCCGACAGGACGGCAACACACTGTGGGCTGTTCGTGATAAGGTGCCAGCACCGAGGAAAGGGTTCGTCATGTTCGCTGATTCAGCGACCGATCACAATGTCCCCTATTTGCTTGAACTGGGAGTCAAGCCGGAACAAATCATCATCACCGAACACCCAATGAATGAAGCGGTTTGGAGGAATGACGAATGACCTCCTATCCGTTTGACTGGCCTTTTTACCACGAATCATGGGCCACCCAAGCACCTTCCGTGCGACAAGGGTTCCGTGAAGGTCGCATCAAGATGATAACCGAACCCAGCAGGTTCCGTTTCTCGGCCTGTCGCACATGCGACCAAGTGAACAACGACGGCCTGTGGACTTCGGTTGGGATCCGTCCGAACATCAATCGGTGTGCGTGTGAATGTAGCAATTGGGAAATCCTCAACGAACCACCAGTGCCTCTCCACAAACCACTGATTGACGCTTTCGCTGAACTGTTGGAGGAAACAGCATGACTGGATTCATTGAAGCACGCTACGAGGAACCACCCAAGCAGGGACAGCGCAAGGTGCGTATGCTGTGGCAAGCCATCAAGCAAGCCACAGGCTCTCCACCATCACTGATCCATTATCGTCCACCACAGCGTCGCTACGACGGTGTGTGGCATCCCCGTGCTTCGTGGGTTATTCACCACGAAACAGGAACATTCACATTCACAGGCAAGAAGCCAAACGAAATCACCGAGGTCATTCGTGCCGAAGGACTCACCATGCGGGAGGAATGAACATGCCACATATATTTCAAGAGATAGAGAGGATATGGGGCGACAAGGTTGATAAACACCCGACCCCTAATTCACATGAGGACGAGCGAATGACGACCAAGTGGTATGACATTGACAAATACAGATTAAAGCACCCAGCAAATCCAGATCAGCGACTCAACATCATGGACTTTGCACGCCATGTGTGCATGAACACGGACATAGGAGCAATCGCCCATGAGGCGTTTGAATACGCCACCCGTGAAGGGGAGAGGCCATCATACAGAACCCGAACCAACCAAAAGCACATCGCCACCGTCACCAACGGATGTGCCCGTGATTTGTGGCGAAAGACTGACAGGACACAGGCTCGCCAATCAATCAAGCGTGTTCGCCAGCGTGGTTCGATCAGAATCCAGTTCGCCAAAGACGCACGGACAAAGAGCGCACGGGGTGGCCCCCAATACGGCATCACCATGTCAGTCAATGGTGATGAAGGAGAGGCTACTGCCCGTGCCCTCAAGGTGCTACTCCATGAGATGATCCATGTGTTTCAATTGACACACTACAAAGAACATCACAGCAGGGGCAAGCGACGCCCACACGACATCATGTTCAACCGCATGATGCTCAAACTGATGCAACCGTGGTTTGGCCTCACCGAGAAGGAATGCAACCCGTTCAACATGGGCTACGCCAGCAACAAAGGCTACGGCCCCAGCAAGAAAGTTCAGCGCATCATTGAGAGCAAATTGAACAACAACGAGGCACTTCGCATCAACAAGTGGTTCAAGCCCCACGCTTCAACACCAAAGGCCGAGCCGACTCCACAGGAATTGGCGAAGAAGGAACGCTCGCACACCAAGCGATACATCAAGGCGATTATCAACCGTTGCTGGGATGTTCACGGCGAC
>Ga0206682_10002374_pt1 | contig 17132 bp, 23 predicted proteins | sample M240m12015metaG_FD_155444 | JGI IMG/M metagenome (GOLD analysis project Ga0206682, IMG submission 155444) | Ammonia-oxidizing marine archaeal communities from Monterey Bay, California, United States - M2 40m 12015 | ecosystem: Environmental > Aquatic > Marine > Intertidal zone | place: USA...
AACTAAAAGAATAACTAAACCTCATTAAGGAGAACTACAATGGGATCATGGGCAAAACTAGATAACGCGGCGTCAGCACCAAAATGGCTGTCTGCAACTGCATCTAATCCAAATAAATCAAACGATAAAGATAACGCGGTTTTCGTTTCTGACGAAGAAGCAGCATTAGCATCTAACCGAGCAAAAGGTCTTACAGGACCGGGTTGGTGGTCATATCACACAGCTAACAGCCGTCACTTTGCGGAATGTTTAGTACCAATGAAGGGCGGAACATGTGCAGACGCTGATGTTGGTGACTTAGGTGTTAGTGGTACAGGCGACGATGCAGTAGTTGCGGATAGCTAATAAAAAATGATATTAACAGAATCAACCTTTCTGTTATTTGCTTCGAAATATTACGACAATCCTAATTGTACTGATATAGTCGAATTTGATGAGGACTTGAAAAGATTTCAGTATTTACGTAAACTATTTGGTAGATACAAACAAGATAATGATTTGAAAGAAAGGTTGATCCTGAACCACTTGATCGTTATATACAATATCTTTGGGCCTGAAGCAACTAACATGCTTTTTATGAAACTTCATGAATACCATGGATTTCTAAAGCCATTCGTGGAATATTTAAATTTCATGCCACAAGTCGTTACATACGATGACTTTGTGATACATAGAGACAGTATAGAATCAGATAAATACATTAGCGATAAGCTAAAAGGAATATAAACATGGTAGTAGATCTATTTTTAGTATACCAATTTATCCGTCGTCTAGCAACTCCATTTGAAAAGTGGGATGCATATAAAGAGGGCATTATTGATAAAGATGGTAAAGTACTAATTAAATCAAAAGATTTTAAAACAAAAAAGCAACGTGCTGCGTGGCGTATCTTTGATCGTATGATTGCTAACCTAAAGAAATTACTTGCTAAAGTGCCGGGTGGTAGTTCAAAACTAGCATCATATGCGGCTGCTCTATTTTTAATAAGAGAATACAAAGCATTTACTGATGAGTCAATACTAAACGAAGATATTACTGATAATCAATTAGATGAATCAATACAATTATTTTCTAGTAGATATAATCATTATACCACACTTGCAGAAAATGTCAATAGAAAAAATGAAGCGTTTGGTAGAGCAAGGTTTAGACAACAACTTGCGAAGCGTGGAATGGATGTTAATAAGATCCACAATCAAAACGTTAAAGATGCCGAAGCTGCAAAGAAAAGACGTCAAGCAGCATCGTCTGATTTAAAATCGTTTAGACAAAAACACATTAATACAAAACCAGAAATTTCAGAAGAACCAGCGAATAGTGTTGGTGGCGGAAATATAGCTGGTATGGATGGCGGTCATATGTCTAAAGCAGGACAAAAGAAATGGACGTCAAGCAATAGTTCTTCAAAAAAGAAAAGACTAAGAGATATTATGGGAGACAATAAATGATTACTTTAGAACAATTTAGCGCAATGATTCCTTCAAATAAAGAACCAGAGCTTTGGTATGAAGCAGCAGTTCCAATGTTTGAAAAATATGAAATCAATACAAATAACCGCGTTGCTGGCTTTATGGCACAGTGTGCACATGAGTCATTAGACTTTACAAGATTAGTAGAAAACCTTAATTATTCAGAAAAGGCTTTAAACTCAGTGTTTGGCCGTTATTTTGGAAAAGGAAAACGTGATGCAAAAGAATATGCAAGAGACCAAGAAAAAATTGCAAACTATGTCTACCAAGATGAGTTTAGGTCCAAACGAGGAGCCTTGGGAAACGTTAATCCCGGCGATGGCTGGCTCTTTAGGGGTCGAGGTATCAAGCAGCTTACAGGCAGAAATAATTACACACAATTCGCAAATACGGTTGACTTAACGGCCGAGGAAGCTGCAGAGTATGTATCAACACCAACGGGTGCTATTGAGTCTGCTTGCTGGTTTTGGGCAACAAACAAATTAGAAAAGTTTGCTGACAAAGGCGACAACAAAGGTTTGACTAAAAAGATTAACGGTGGTACTATTGGTTTAGAAGATCGTAATCGTCGCTGGGATGAAGCATTAGCAATCCTTGGCGGTAAAGCACCAGCCCCTAAGAAAACATCTACAAATGCAGTACGTACTCTACGCAAAGGTATGCAAGGTGATGATGTTAAAAAGATGCAAAAGGCTATTGGCGTAACAGCTGATGGTGATTTTGGATTTGGAACTCTTACTGCTGTTAAAAAATGGCAAAATGTAAATGGATTGGTTGCTGACGGTATCGTAGGACCATCTACACAATCCAAGATGTTTAAATAGATAAATAGAATATAATAATACTGAATTTAACAAAAAGGAGATAGCAATGTCTTTAGAAAAAATTATCAAAGAAGCGTTGGACAAAAATCCATTAGAAATGAAAGACGCATTCGCAGAAGAAATGCAAACTCGTATCGCTGCTGCTTTAGAAGAAAAATACAAATCAGCATTAGCTGAGGATCTTGAAGAAGCAAAAGACGACGACGACGATGAAGACGAAGATGAAGATGATGACGACGATGATGACAAAGACGACGATGATGATTCTGACTCGGACGATGCTAAAATCGGCGCTGACATGAAAAAACTAAACGCATCTTGTACAAAAACAGAAATGTACGGCAAGATGAAAGAAAAGTATGGCTGCGATAAAGCTAAATTTGAAGGCTTATATGCATCATATTGCTCAAAGTAATAGGGTGATAACATGGCGAAATTATATCTATTAATTATCGTATGCGGACTATTTGCAGGTATAGGATATGGCGCCAAACAGTACTACGATTGGTCTGAGGAAACGATAAGCGTTCTTCGGACCAATAACGTTAAACTGGTATCCGCAGCTGAAACATTACAAAATACTGTGGACACTATGGTCGCTGATGCACAGCGCAACGAAACATTAAACCAAAATCTTACGAAACAATTAGCAGAGTCGCGTGAGTATTTAAATACATTGCGTAACAAGTTTGCTCGCATTGATTTAGATATGGAAGCTTTAACTGACCCTGTAGATTTAGAAGAAAGAGTACAGAATGCAGTTAACAGACTTATTGACGAAATCGCTAAAGATACTACTCCTCCTTCCGATGCTGATGATACTGACAGCGTGTCTGAGCCAGCCGGAACCGGTGGTAGTAACTCAGACTGAATATCAAGAACAAAATATTCCTATACAAGCAAGACCACCACTTGTTGATTTTCCACCAATGGAATGGATGATTATTACTGAAGATAACCTTGATGAAAAAGTAAATGAACTTAAATCAAAATCAGGTAACTTCGTAGTGTTTGCTGTTAGTTCAAAAGGTTATGAAAACCTTGCTATTGGTATCGGTGAATTGCGCCGATATATAAACGAACAAAAAGCAATAATTGTCTATTATGAAGAGGCATTGGCGGATAAATAATACTGACAATTTAAATTATTTCTAGTGTGATTAATATAATCATGGAGTTCGCCACTAGCCTCCGTTATCAAAAGGCATCAAAGGAATAATATCTTGGCATCAGAAAAAAATTGGGAAACCGATATTCGCTTGATTCAAAGCGACATTAAACAAATTCAAAAGTTCTTTAACAAGGTTGAAACATCAATGGATGTTATGGTTGACCTTAGTAAGAACGTTGCTGTCCAGTCAGAAGTGATCGCTTTTACAAAAGAAAAGCTTGAAGAAATTGAACGTACGGTTGACGAAACTAGACGTAATGAAGATTTACGTTTACAAGTATTGAGCGATAGGTTAGAAGAATACAGACGATCGTCTCGTGGAGACCATGAAAAACTTGCGCAGCACAACGCTGAAAAACGAGCTATGAGTAATAAAGAAATACTTGAAAAGCTTGAAGTAATGGAACGTGGCTTGCATTCTCGTATTAACGAACAAACGAAAAAGATTTCAACATTAGAAAACTGGCGTTATTATATTATGGGTGTGAGCGGCGTTATAATGTTTTTCTTTGCAAAGTGGTCTTGGCCTGACGTTTTTGGTTGACATACAATTAAATCTCAAACGAAAAAGATTTCAACATTAGAAAACTGGCGTTATTATATTATGGGTGTGAGCGGCGTTATAATGTTTTTCTTTGCAAAGTGGTCTTGGCCTGACGTTTTTGGTTGACATACAATTAAATCTGTGATATACTAAATTAACGGTTGACATTATAGCGCTCTATTGTTATAATGTTTATATTCAATATGGAAAGTATATAATGGTAGATTTCGTTGATATTCAGTATGCTCAGATGTTATCTGGTCGACTCGATAACTTTAAGATACGTAACACAAATCCCTACAAAATTAACTTCCGATGCCCTATTTGTGGTGACTCTCAAAAGTCCCGCTCAAAGGCTCGTGGTTGGTTGTTAGAGCGGGATAATAAGTTCTCTTTTTACTGTCACAACTGTGGTACATCTCAGGGCTTCTCGTACTTCCTTAAAGGGCAAGACCAACAATTATACAATGATTACGTGGCAGACAAGTTTGTAGGCAAAGCCAATAATACTATCAAGGATACCAAAGAAAAAGAGGTTGACGATAGTAAGTTTAAAACAAAAGCTCCAACGTTTAAAAAACAAAATCCCCTTTCCAAAATTAAAAAGATTAGTCAATTAAAGTTTGACCATCCAGTTAAACGTTATATTGAACAACGTAAAATACCTACGAGCCACCATTATCGTTTGTACTATGCTCCTAAGTTTAAAACATGGATTAATAGTATTATACCAAACAAATTTCCAAATGTCAATAAAGACGAGCCAAGATTAATTATTCCATTCCTTGATGAACGTGGTAATTGTTTTGGTGTATCGGCTCGTGGATTTACTTCTGAAGGAATCAGATATATAACTATATTGTTTGAAGAAAGGCCGAAGATTTTTGGTTTGGACAAAGTTGATTTCAGTCAGCCTTATTATATTGTTGAAGGTGCTATTGATAGTATGTTCCTTGAAAATGCTATCTCTATGAATGGTGCTGAAGGCAATGGTAACTCTGCCAGTGAAAACGCAATATACGTGTTTGATGCTGAGCCGCGCAATAAAGAAATTTGCGATCGCATGGAAAAAGTAATTAAAGCTGGTTATAAAGTTTGTATATGGCCAGAGAACGTTCCTGCGAAAGACATTAACGATATCTATATGAAAGGGTTTGATCCAGAAAAAATGATAGAAGAGAATATCTACCAAGGTTTGGTAGCTGAATTGAAATTTGCTAATTGGAGGAAATCGTGAACTTACTTAATTTAAAACCAGAATTAATAGAAACAATAATTAAAACACTTGAACCGTCAAAAGATAAAGAATGGCTTGAGCTACAGTTTAAAGAACAACAAACAGGTGGCGCATGGAAAGCCCGCCTCCGCGAACAAGGATACGTAATATGAAAGCTAGACTAATTGCATACTCACAACCAGTTGAAGGTGAAATCATTGGATTGGACGATGTACAAGATTTGATTGCGTATTGCGCAAGAGTGTCAAATCCATCCAACCAGTTAAACCAAGAAACGGCGCCTAAGCTGCTTAACTACTTGGCAAAACATTCTCATTGGTCTCCATTTGAAATGGCTAATGCAACATTAGAAATTGAAACAACTCGTGATATCGCTCGCCAAATGTTACGTCACCGTTCATTTGCATTCCAAGAGTTTAGTCAACGCTATGCCGATATTCGTGATTTAGATGATAAAGTGGTTATTCGTAAAGCTCGATTACAAGATCCAAAAAATCGTCAAAACAGCGTTATGACCGACGATGTATCGCTGCATATGGCTTGGGAAGTTCATCAACGAAATGTTTGGAACGAAGCAATGAAATCATATGCGTGGGCTATTGAAAATGGTATCGCAAAAGAACAAGCTCGTGCTATCTTACCTGAAGGTAATACACCAAGCCGTTTATATATGCAAGGTTCTATTCGTTCGTGGATCCACTATATTGAATTGCGTTCTTCTAATGGAACACAACAAGAACATATGGATATTGCCATCGCATGCGCCGAAGCTATTACAAAAATCTTTCCGTCGATGGAAAATTTTATTGAAAAATAATGTTTCCAAAATAAATTTATTTTTATTGACATTTAGGGATATATGTAGTATAGTAACTTATAAATATAGCTACCAGTTGACGGTAGATGTCAATGAATAATCCAATTAGACTAAGTAATTCAGTGCCTAAAAGGTACCGTGTTACGTTTACACATTCAATTTAAAGAGGCGCAGATGTTAGAGAATACGCAAACAATTTCCAATGTAATAGAATTACCTAGACTAGTTAATTATGTAACTAAACGAGACGGAACCACAAAGGATTTCGACAAAGATAAAATTACATTTGCAGTAGATAAGGCAATGAAAGGCATTGGTATCCGAAGTAAAAACTTATCAAGTGAAATTACTTCAGAAGTGGTTGAAGCTATTAATACAGAAGCAACCGACGTTATTGTAAGCGTTGATACTATTCACAAAACAGTAGAAAATGTTATAATGGATATGGGATTACACGATTTGGCTCGTGAATATATTCTATTCCGTTTTAATAACAAGCCAGACATCTTTCGTAAACGTGCAGCGTTAAAGCCATATGAGTACCCACAATTAGTTGAGTACACTGACGCAATTCGCCATTCATATTGGGTACACACAGAGTTCAATTACTCTTCAGATATCCAAGATATGAAAGTTAAAATGTCAGAACCAGAAGTTGAAATCGTAAAGAAAGCTATGTTGGCTATCTCTCAGATTGAAGTTGCGGTTAAAACATTTTGGGCTAAGATTGGCGATCGTTTCCCTAAGCCAGAAGTAGCAGCGGTAGGAATTACATTTGGCGAATCAGAAGTACGTCATGCTGATGCGTATTCAAATCTAATTGAAATCATGGGTCTTAACGAAGAGTTTGAAAAGGTAGTCGAAGTACCGGCTATGAAAAAGCGTATCGCTTACCTTGAGCAATCAATCGGTGCCCCAGCAGATGATAAAGACTATTTCCACAAAATTATTCTATTCTCTATGTTTGTGGAAAACGTTTCATTGTTTAGCCAATTCCTTATTATGATGGCTTTCAATAAACATAAGAATGTTCTCAAAGGTATTTCAAACGCCGTTGAAGCAACATCAAAAGAAGAAGATATTCACGCTCGTTTTGGTTTTGAACTAGTGAATATTATTAGAGAAGAAAACCCAGATTGGTTCGACAAAGATAGTAACGCAGAAGTTAATCGTCTATGTCGTGACGCATTCAAAGCAGAGTCTGCAATTGTTGATTGGATTTATGCCGACCACGATTTAGACTTTTTACCTAAAGCAACAGTGAAAGAATTCTTAAAGCATCGTTTCAATCAATCGTTGAAAGCAATTGATATGAAGCCTTTATATGAGGTAGACGAAGAGGCAGTCGCAAGTACTGACTGGTTTGTAGAAGAAATCCTAAGTACTAAAAACGTTGACTTTTTCGTCAAGCGTTCGACCGCTTATTCAAAGAAAACAAAGGCATTCACTGAAGACGATTTATTTTAAGGAAATATATTATGAGAAAATACAAAAAATTCTATTGGCTAAATGATGACTCCAAGACATTCCTGTCACGTGGTTATCTAGAAGAAAAAGAAAAGCCACAAGACCGCATCCGTGTCATTGCTGATAAAGCTGAATGGTACCTAAAGGATATGGCAACAACAAAAGCAAAGAAAGCTACTTTTGATGGCTTCTCTGATAAGTTCTACGATTATATGAGTCGTGGATTTTATTCGTTAGCATCTCCAATTTGGGCTAACTATGGTAAAGAACGAGGTTTACCAGTATCATGTTTCGGTTCATTCATTGATGATAGTATGCAAGCCATTTTGTTTGGTCATGCTGAGAATGGTATGTTAATGAAAAACGGTGGTGGTACATCAGGTTACTTTGGTGCAATTAGGCATCGTGGAGCTGCTATCCGAGACTCAGGTGAGTCCTCAGGTTCAGTACACTTTATGCAGATGTATGATACTTTGGCATCGGTTGTATCTCAAGGTTCAGTACGTCGTGGCTTCTTTGCTGCCTACCAAGATATTGAACATCCAGATGCTGATGAGTTTTTGGATATTGGCACAGAAGGTAATCCTATCCAAGGGTTAACAACTGGTATCAATGTTAGTAACAAATTCATTGATGAAATGAAAGCTGGAGATCCAGACAAACGTCGTCTATGGGCAAAGGTACTACAACGTCGTTCTGAAATTGGTTTCCCTTATATTCTATTCTCAGATAACGTAAACGATGGTCGTCCACAAGTATATAAAGATAAGGATATGAGAGTACACGCTTCAAATATGTGTGCTGAAATTGCATTACCATCTTCACATGAGGAAACGTTTACATGCGTATTGTCTTCTCTTAATGTTTTACATTGGGATGAAATCAAAGAAACAGATGCGATTGAAACATTGACTATGTTCCTTGATACGGTATGCGAAGAGTTTGTTCGTAAAACAGCTGGTCAAATCTATATGAAACGTGCTCGTGATTTTGCTATGAAACACCGTGCCCTTGGTGCTGGTATTTTAGGATGGCATTCTCATCTACAATCTAAAATGATTTCCTTTGAGTCAAAAGAAGCATCTCAGTTAAACCTTGAGATTGCTAAAACAATGCAAGAACGTTCGTACGAAGCATCTCGTCAAATGGCTAAAACATTAGGTGAACCAGAATTACTTGAAGGTTATGGAATGCGTAATACCACAACAATGGCTATTGCTCCTACTAAATCATCAAGCTTTATCCTTGGTCAAGTATCACAATCTATTGAGCCAGAATTCTCTAACGCTTATGTTAAAGATCTAGCGAAAATGAAAGTTACTATTCGCAATCCATATTTAAAAGAATTGTTAATTAGTAAAGAACAAGATACGCCAGATGTATGGGAATCAATTAAAAATCGTGATGGTTCAGTTCAGCATCTTGAGTTCTTAACTGAAGACGAACGCGCAGTGTTTAAAACATTCTCAGAGATTAGCCCAAATACTATTATTGACCAAGCTGCTATTCGCCAAGAATACATCGACCAATCTCAAAGTTTAAATCTAATGCTTGATCCAGATATGACAGTTAAAGATATTAACGCACTATATCTATATGCAAATGAAATGGGAGTGAAGAGTTTGTACTATGCTTATTCAATGTCAGCGGCTCAATCATTAACTCGTAAACGCGTAATGAGCGCAGATTGCGCGGCATGTGAAGCTTAAATTATGAACTATTTGAAATATTTTGAAGAAACAGTTAAAGAATTTAAAGCCGATGGCAGATACAGAGTCTTTAACGATATACTTAGAGAGCGAGGGTCTTTCCCTCGTTCAATATGGTATGGCAAGTATGCTCCAAAAAATATAGTCAATTGGTGCTCTAACGATTACCTTGGTATGGGTCAAAACAAATATGTTATTGACTCAATGCACACAGCCCTAGACCAAACAGGTGCCGGATCAGGTGGTACTCGCAATATAGGTGGTACATCACATTACCATGTTACACTTGAGCGTGAGCTAGCATCTCTACATAAAACTGAGTCGGCTTTGGTATTTACGAGCGCATATGTCGCGAATGAATGGTCACTTATTGCTTTATCTAAAATTATACCAAACTTATGTTTTGTTTCTGACAGCAAAAACCATGCCTCAATTATTATGGGTATGGTAAATAGCAGAGCAGAGAAACTAATATTTGAACATAACGATATGGACGATTTAGAAAAGAAACTCAAACTAGCTATCAAACGCAAACTTAATCCTGTAATTGTATTTGAGTCAATATATTCAATGGATGGAGATGTATCGCCTATAAAATCTATAGTGGATTTGGCATATAAATATAAGGCAATGACTTATATAGATGAAGTTCATGCAGTAGGTCTTTATGGTAAAACCGGCGCTGGGTATTGTGAAGAGCTAAATTTATATTCTGATAGTATCGACATCGTCAACGGTACATTAGGCAAAGCATACGGCGTCCAAGGAGGTTACATTGCAGGTAATCAAACAATTATTGACGCTATTAGATCGACTGCCAGTGGCTTCATATTCACTACCAGTATGTCACCAGTCATATGTGCTGGGGCTCTCGCCAGTATAAATTATCTAAAGGATCACAATTCCCTTAGAGAAAAACATCAAGAACGTGTTGCCAAACTCAAAGGCATGCTTATTGATGCAGGAATAAACATTCATCCGAACGCTTGTACTCACATTATACCAGTGATGGTCAATGATGCGTTTAAATGCAAAGAAGCTTCGGATAGATTGATAAACGAATTCGGTATATACATACAACCGATTAATTCTCCAACAGTGGAACAAGGCACTGAGCGATTACGTATCGCACCTACTCCATACCATACCGATATAATGATGGTAGAATTAGTTGAAGCTCTGAAAGAAGTATTGAAATGAATCAATTGGAAAACGCTTTTTTCAGCAAAAAGGAAGATATTATGATTAAGATTAAAAAAGCCTTTTGGTTTGTATTAGGCATCCTCTTGGTAGGCGTTGCCTATCTTGGTGTAATACTGCCCGGACTACCATGGAGTACACCTATCTTAGGGGCGACGTTTTGTTTTGCCAAGTCCTCCGACCGTTTACATAACTGGATTATGAACCATCCAAGGTTTGGTCCATTTGTTAAAAACTGGTCAAGACTAAGAGTTTACCCTCAAAAAGCAAAATACTTAATGGTTGCAGTAATGTCAACATCATTAGGATTTATGTTCTTTGGAACAGGAAATGTAAAAGCAACATTATACATGTTTATTACATTCGCATTAATCGTTATTTGGGCATGGCGTTACCCAGGTACTAAAGCGGAAGCAGAACGTCGACTTGAAGCCGGTGAAAAAATTGGCTGGTTAAAGAATAAGGAATAGAAATGAAAACACTTACAAGTACTATTATCGCATCACTTATGGCATCAGGTGCCATGGCTGGTGGACACGATCATACAGAAGCAAAAGATGGTCCTTTCATTAATGGTACATTTGAAATCTACATTGATGATACGAATACTGAAGGCCATGTCGATACGCGATTTGAAGCAGTAGGCGGTTATGAAACAGAACTTGAGCACCCATTCGCGGATTGGGCTGGATTCTCTGCCAAGTTTGATACTAACTATGCATTAGATCGTACATTAGATAATACAATTACTGAGAAACAAATGGGTCTTGGCATTGGTGGTGCAAGATTATATATTGGTGAAACAGACGTACAACGTTTAGGTTTTGCTAAGACATCAAAAATTGGTGCACCAGTTATTATTACGAAAAAGAACTCACGTATTGACCACCAAGAAAAGATTGCTCTTACATTTGGTGGATGGGGATACAATGATGAGTTTGCATTTAACAGTTATCGTTTACAAAGAGATATGCCATACGCTGGTGTAGTCGCTTGGGATCCGGAAACAAAAGCAATGTATTATGGCGTAACCGCTCGTGCAAAAATTGTTGACGTATCATATATGCAAATTGATACACAAGACGGTGAAACACAAAAAGGTATGTCAATCGGTACATCTTTACATCGAATGGGTATTCCAATTGGTCTAGGATATGAGCAATGGGAAGATAAAGAAAATACTCGTAAAGATTATGGTATTATGTATAACTACAGTAAAGAATTAATGTTCACTGCGCATAATGTAACAGATGATGATTTAGGATTTACATATAACTATATCGCAGCGATCCATACAAAAGGTCCAGTAGAGTTAGGTCTTTATTACCATAATGATAAGGTACAAGTAAATCCATGGACTCGCCAAACATCAAACATTGATGATAGTGTAAAGGCAACAATTAAATATAAATTTTAATTATAAATAAACTTAACAAGCCTCTCAGTTCGCTGGGAGGTTCTTACACTATGATTTTGATGAAGGAGATATTATGTCAAAAAGAATTCTGATTACCGGCGGTGGTGGTTTTATCGCACACCACTTAATTAACCGAGTACTTAAACAAACCGACTGGGAAATTATTACAGTTGACCGTTTGGATTATAGCGGTAATTTAAACAGATTACATGATCTCTTACAAGAACGTACTGCTGAAGAACGCAAACGTCTTCGTACAATTTTCCACGATTTAAAAGCTGAATTTAATCCAATGCTCGTTGCTGACATTGGACCAATTGATATTGTAGCGCACTTGGCTGCAGGTTCACACGTAGATCGTTCTATTGATTTTCCAATGGAATTTGTTATGGATAATGTTGTCGGTACATGTAACATTTTAGAGTTTGCACGTAAACAAGAAAACCTTGAGCGTTTCCTATATTTCTCAACTGATGAAGTATTTGGACCAGCGCCAGAAGGTGTTAACTATGATGAATACGATCGTTACAATTCAACTAATCCGTACTCGGCTTCAAAGGCTGGTGCTGAAGAGCTTTGTGTAGCATATCAAAATTCTTATAACATGCCAATCTATATTACACATACTATGAATGTATTTGGCGAAAGACAGCATCCCGAGAAATTTATTCCTATGACTATTCGTAATGTACGAGATGGTGGTAAGGTAACAATCCATAGTGATGCGTCAAAAACAATCCCAGGATCTCGTCATTATATCCATGCCGAAGATGTGGCAGATGCAACGCTGTTTTTATTAGAACATGAGGGTACATTAAACATTACCAACAATGCTGGCGTTAAATGTCCAAAGTTTAATATCTGTGGTGCAACTGAATTGAATAACTTAGAGTTAGCTCAAATGATTGCTGACGCTCAAGGTAAGCCACTTAATTATGAGTTTATGGATTTCCATAGTTCTCGACCTGGGCATGATTTACGATATGCTTTAAGTGGTAATAGAATGAAAGAAATGGGATGGGAACCAAAGCCAGTACAAGAACGTATTGCTGAGGTAGTTAACTGGACATTAAACAACACAAGGTGGTTAGACATATGAGTTTCGTACAATTTATAGAAGGCGAATATAATAACGCTAAGAATACATTTTCCGATATTAACGAGCATCTTGAGTTGCTATTTAATCTAGGAATGGAATGTGAACATATTACAGAGATGGGAGTGCGTGATGGTCAAAGTACTAAAGCATTCCTTAATACCAATGCAACCTTGAGATCATATGATATTGAATTAAACTGGGAAGTAAGTGAGTTATTTAAACGAGCTAAGACTGTCGGTAAAGATGTTGTATACGAAAAAGCAAACGTATTGAATATTGATATAGAACAAACTGATTTACTCTTTATTGATACATGGCATTCTGGTTCTCAATTAAAACGTGAGCTAGCAATGCATGGTAATAAAGCAAATAAGTTCCTTGTTTTCCATGATACTCAAACATATGGCTGCAGAGATGAAAAAGAAAACTGGAGAGATTTCGCTGATAAACGACCAATGCCTAATGAAGGTTTAATTGGACCAATCATTAACTTTGTTATTAACAATCCTGAGTGGAGATTTAAAGAATTCCGAACTAATAATAACGGACTTACTGTACTTGAAAGGAACAAGTAATGATTGTTGATTGCTTTCCATTTTTTGCTCCTACTGGAGTTGAACTCTTAAAACTTAGAGTTAATCTTTTAAAAGATGTAGTGGATAAGTTTATTATTGTTGAGTCTAATAAAACACACAGCGGTAAACCAGTTGAACGTAAATTTTTAGAGATTGCACGTCAGCAAGGTTTACCAATGGAAAGGATCCATTATGTTGAACATGACATTGCTGAACAAGAAGACTTAGAAATATTAAAAGTTGATAGAATTAATGCTGGCGCAAATAGAGATAGTGAAAACTCTCTATATGCTAGAGTACGTGAGCGTCTACAAAAAGATGCTGTTATGCAAGCAATGGATAACTTTAATGACGATGATGTATTCATATATGGTGATGCAGATGAAATCATTAAACCAGAGAATGTTAAATGGGTTGCGCAAATGTGTAGAAGCCACCCAGAGATTATTCTCAAAATTCCATTAGCGTATCTACAAGGTCGTGCAGACTTACGAGCATTTAATACTGATGGTAGCCCTGTAGTTTGGTGGAAAGCAATGTTCTTTGCAACTAAGAAACAAATTATGGAAACATCTGTAAATAGAATACGTTGTGGAGCCATGCATTATCCTGTTCGTTGGCCAACCCATCAAAACAAAATCATTCAGGATATGGGCTGGCATTTGGCATGGATGGGTGGAGCTGAAACTCGTAAAGTTAAAGCTGACTCGTTTGCACATGCCTATGACTCATTTAAATGGATGGAAGATATTAGAGGTTATAGTGAATACTCTAAACTTGACGAGAGTTTAATGGAAGAAGGACCAGCGCCAGACGGAAATAATACTCATATCTTAAAAAGATTTCCAATTGATAAATTACCAGCATTGGCACTTAAAGATCCTGAGATTAGAGAATTCTTATTACCTACAACTAAATTAGATAAAGACTTTCAATTTAATAAATGTAATTGTTTTTGGTGTCAAAAGCTTAAGTTCCCATTAATGTATAACCTTGATGGTAAACGAAATTGGTTTGAAATACCAAGAAGCTGTAGTGTAACAGTCAAGGAAACATTCCCAGATCGTAAACAAGTGTTTAGAGATACTGACGAATACGATGATGCTCGAGGTAGACCACTTGTTGTTTACTCAGATCCTGTTGAAAGGTTCGTTTCATGTATTAATGCGTATGTTACTGAAAAGCAAAGGTATTACCACTATGGCGAAGATATATTCTCTACATTTGGCGTTGAACTGAGTAAATGTACTAAACAGGAAAAGATTGATTACTTCTTTGCAAATTTACATAAAATTGGTTCAGCACATCAATTACACCATTTCCATCCACAAGCATTGTTTATTGATATAGATAAATTCATTGGATTTACGGTAATTAAAAAGCACGACGTTTGCAGCCACTTTGGAATAACACAGAAGCTAAATCAAACTAAAAAAGAAATAACTGAAAAAGATTTTAGTAAAGAGCAAATCGAGTTTATTAAAAAGCTTTATAAAATTGATTATGATTTCTACGAAAAGTATGGCAATGAAGGTCCATAAAGGAGCGGCAAACATAGACGTTCTTAGATTAGAAATCAAAGAATTAAATAGAGATATAAACTCGTGTTATCGTGAAATGGATACATTACGAAATCAAAATATGATGCTGCTTGAAGTATTAACGGATCTGACTGGTGACGAAAGTTATTGGTCAGACCAAGCCAAAGCATCAGGCTTAGTTTTTAAACTAACAAACGTTTTAACTCAAATAAAAAGTAACTTTGGCCAAAATTAACTATTGACATTCTCTTTGTAATTGGTTATATTAGAATCAACAAATATAAACAATGAGGCAAGATTATGAAACTTAAAACAGCTATTTGTGCAATTCTTATTAATACCACTGCATTCAGTGGATTTATTTACGCGGGCTCTGAATTAAAGGCTCAGGAGGTTGATGCAGCATTAGCTGAGTTCCACGCAGAAGAACTTGAGTGTATGGCTCTAAACATCTATTATGAGACTAGAGCGTCTTCACTTATCGACGCTATGTCAGTATCTGATGTGGTATTAAACCGTGTTGAAAGCTCACGTTACCCTGCGACAGTTTGTGGTGTAGTACATGACGGTTATAAAGCCGGTCGTGTAACATGTCAGTTCTCTTGGTATTGCGATGGTAAATCAGATGTACCACAAGATGACGAAGCTTGGGAAAAGTCACGTAAACATGCTCGTGATATGTATGTACACAGTGCGCATCGTGGCATTACAGAAAGCGCAACACATTACCATGCTACATACGTATCTCCTTATTGGGCACCGTCTATGCATAGAGTAGCACGTATGGGTTCGCACATCTTCTATAGAGAAGACTAATATGATACAGATTAAAGCATATTGGAAGAACAAAAAAGTTAATAAATACTTCGCGTGCCAAATTGACGCGCAAGAATATCGAGAATGGCTTGATGCAAGATATGCTAAAGTTATTTGGATAAATCACTAAGGAGAATACAAATGTCAGAAGATAACGACGAACGTTATGTCGTGACGACCGTGGTGTCTACACATCGCATGCGTTACCTCGTACCAATGAGTGCGTTGGAAGAAGACGGAAAAGTTCCATCAATCGCAGAAGCTATTGAATGGACAAACGACTCAGTAACTATGGAAGAAGTAAAAGAATTTTCTCAACACTGGTTAGGTGAGCAAATTCTAGACACGTTTATTCTAGATGAAGAACGTGTATTACAATTATGGGACAGAGATAATCCCCACATGGTAGACGGCGTTTCAAAAGAAGAAAAGCTTAAGCTAATTCATAACTGGAAAGAGGTTCGTGAGTAATCATGAATATTCGCCAGATAGTTGGGTTCTTATAAAGGTTACAAAGGAAGAAGGATCACACTATCGAGTACTCGCAGGGTTTAACGAAAAACCTAGAAACAGCGACGATTGGAGAATAAGCAAAGACATTACGTCAATAGATTGTTTAGATAATGTATATCATTTTACATGTTCATCTAATTCGATCTATCTTTGTAAAAAAGGTGAATACGAATTAACATCGAATATTGACCACGTTTGGAAAGCATTACAAAATCAAAAACCAGACGAGGTAGAATTAATGAAAAGTCAACAAGATTGGCTAAAACATGAATGGACTTACATGGAATGAAAATTATAATATGTGGTCATGGTTTTGTTGGTAAGGCTCACGGGCTATTTCTATCAACAAACCATGACATTAGTGTTTACGATCCTGCAAAAGGTTACAAGGATCAATCAGTGTTTAAAAATGCTGATGCGGTTATCATCTCGGTATCAACGCCAGAAGGTGATGATGGCATGTGCAATATGAACAACGTTTACAAATGTTTAGAATTATGTAACGATGTTCCTATTTTAATTAAATCAACTATTAGTCTTGAAGGTTGGGAATTACTTAACCGTGGATATGCTAATAGAGAAATAACATTTTCACCAGAATACTTGCGTGCAGCACATGCATTTGAAGATTTTAAAAATCACAAGTCAATATCTATTGGCGGTGGGAATACTAACTTTTGGCTTGAGGTATTATCTAATTCATTAAAGGTACGTGTTGATGTTGTAGATCCAA
>Ga0206682_10002376_pt1 | contig 17128 bp, 8 predicted proteins | sample M240m12015metaG_FD_155444 | JGI IMG/M metagenome (GOLD analysis project Ga0206682, IMG submission 155444) | Ammonia-oxidizing marine archaeal communities from Monterey Bay, California, United States - M2 40m 12015 | ecosystem: Environmental > Aquatic > Marine > Intertidal zone | place: USA...
TTACACCGGTGATCGCTGTGAAATACCGCCAGCTCCTCCGGCGTTAACTATTGGCAGTGGAAGCAATCGCCCTATGTGTCACACGTGCAACGAAGTTAGTGACTGCGACACTGGTTTAACTTGTGGCGAGCCAGAACCCGCTGGATATGGTTCCGGTGTGCTTGATTACACGTACGCGCATGATGACGAGTGTAAATCCGCCGATAACAGTAATGAGCAACTTTATATATCGGAAACCCTTATTACAAGTATAGACGATTGTGCTGATCAGTGCAGATATAGGGTATGGGAAGCCCCGGCTGGGACTTTTCAAAAATCGCGGGGGTTCATATATAGTTTGAATACAAATAACCATGCTCCAGCTGGACCAAGGTGTGTGTGTGAAGCAGTGCACTCTATGCCCCACCCTGAATGTGTAACTACTCAACATGATGCATTTTGGGAGTGGAAACGCTACGATTTTAACGGTCATTGGAAGGCAGATTATGTGTGGGCGCACTTGTATGAGTGCAATTCTGCTCCTAATAATGCTGATACCCAGATTATAAAAACAGTTACAAGCATAGAAGACTGCGCTGATCAGTGCAGGGGCGAAGTATGGTCTACCGGTGGTCATAAGACTGCTAAGGGGTTCATATACAGAAACCGTGCAAGTGGTGGACCAGGGTGCTATTGCGAATCAGTGCATTCTGACCCGCATGAGGAGTGCTCTGGGGATTCGGGAGGTCTGGGAAGCTCCGATGATTGGAACCGTTACAACTTTATTCCTGCGTATGCTTTTATGCACTACGGAGAGTGCAAATATGATACTGATCCGGGTCAAGCTATTAATGGGGGTAACCAACTTTATATTGGAACTGGACACAGTGTTGATACCTGCGCTGCTGCGTGCAAAGGGCAGATTGTTAACGGCATTGAGGTTAAAGGATTCTTTATTTATCTCACACCCGGATTCAATACTGGTGCTTGTGTATGCGAGAATCAGCATTCGCATCCTCACCCAGACTGTGAAAATAGAGAAAATGAGATGTACAAAGCGCGCTATGACTTTGTGAACTACTCGCCTGTAATAGAGTTAAAGCACACTTGGTTTGGCACTTGTCAACTTGATCAGGTATGTACTGAAATCACAGCAGATTTTCACGAGAATACAGCCGGCGACGGTAATGTAGGACCAAAACTTGCTGACGATATGAATCCAATGGCTCTTGTTGTAAACGGGGAGCCTCGTTTTATATTCGGATCACAGTATGGCGGGCTTTTCCTTATGGCAAGCACAGATGGTTTGGGAAATATAATGGAGACTGGTTATATTAGCGCAACTATGACGATAGCTCAGTTGACTCTAGCACAGTGGGAAAGTCGCACTTTGCCGCAGACACTAAATCCTCAGGTACAAACCTGCACAAATAACAAGTACTGTGTGCAAGATTTCCAGAATCCTAACGGGTGGAATCAGGCAGATACGGGGCTAACTTACGGCGCCAGTGTTGAGACACAGTGCGCTCGCGTATGTCAGGGTGCGGTTGTTGACGGGGCGGGTGCAAGGGGGTTTGAGCTAGAAGCCCTAGGGTGCACTTGCAAAGCTGAGGCTGCGGTGGCTGGCACGACGTGCCAAGCTCTCGAAGGGTGCAAAAGCTACGATTTCGAGATAGCCGCGGGTGGCGTTTACGAAACGTTTGGCTACTGCGATCCTGATGGTGGATCTTTCGAACTTTTCGTTGGAGGAGCTCAAAGTGGCGGAACAGTGGAAGACTGGATTGAGAACTGCAGAGCCGGGTGTGTTGCTCATAGTCCATCAGCCTCGCATTTCACATTTGATCCAAGTGATGGTGATTGCGATTGCATGCAGACACTCTCAGGGTTCCCCTTTGCTGCACATACAGAGCACCCGTGTGAATCAGGAACCCTAACAACGAACCCTGCCGCTGGTTGGGAGGTGTACACAGTGTGGGACGGTGGCGTCACTGACGTGTTCATGTGCAACAACATTGGAGTGGACGTGCGTGGTTTAGGCGTTTGTGTTCTTGAATGTGTTGCCACGTCGAATCCTGCTGACGATGGTTCTGATGGTAATTTTTACTGTATTAACAACGGTCACATATTTGATATTGCTGGATCTTGTGAGTGCATTTGCGCTCCTGGCTTTACGGGAGACCACTGTGAAAAGAGCATTCAATGCGCTGCAAGTTCAAATGAAGCCGACTACGGCATCTCTAACGGCACCTCTAGTCCATTCTACTGCATAAACGGTGGTACAGTTTCTGGGCAACCTGGGCAATGCATATGCACTGGGTGCGATGCAGGATATGGCGGTCCTCATTGTGTCGAAACAGCGTGTGCTGCAGACGAGCACTTCGTTTCTGGCGTTTGCACTGCATGTGCTAGTGGAAACAGCGTAGCTGGTGATGTCCAAAGTTTCTACAAGACGAGCACACAGGGTCAGTGTAGCAGTAGCAGTTACGTGACTGACAATGTTTATGGTTACTCACCACAGCAGTGCTACAACTACTGCAAGGGATTGGGAAGCCAATATAATAATTTCCTGTTTGGGGGCGAACTGAACGATAATGGTCCTGCTGCGAATTTAAGATGTTACTGTGGTACAGAGGATCCCTTGACTTGCACAAGACTTTCTGATTTCTGGCATGTTTGGGACATGACTCCCAGAGATACAGAGTGTGCTGGTGAGATCATGGACAAGTTGTATGCATACACTGGCGACGCTACATGCAGAGGTGCTCTCGAGGACGTTTTTACAGCACAGGACACCATTGAAGGGTGTGCTCAAGCGTGTTTTGGCAAGGTGGCTGCTGATTTGACAGACAAAGACGGCTTTGATTACGAGGGTTCATTCCCGAATGGTCAGCAAGGGTTTTGGTTCGACGATGCGGGATCTGCTGGTCAACGTTGTAAATGCCAAGGAGGTACAGTTTTTGGTGGGTATGGTCTTGGATCGACTGCTGATATATTTGGCATTTACACTGCTTCGTCTACAACTGATTATAACCAAGCTTCGCTGGACTTTGATTATATAAATGGTCCATGGGCTCCAGACTGGGCATCTACGTGGAAGCATGCTCAAAAGCGTTGTGGTAACAGAGGAGTTGGCACGTTTGAGGATATTGAGTATAGAGTCAGTAGCAGTGCAGGCTCTGACATTGATTATCACCAAGGATTTACGCCCATTGGTGCTCTTTCAGATCGTGGCATTACTACTGGAAAGACGTACCAATCGTACTGTCCGGGTGGATATTTCCACGCGAGCAGTACACAGTGCCAAAAGTGTGCTGCAGGTAAAGTTCGGGCTGATTCGTGGCCTAGTGATAATGCCAATATGTGGTTAACCACGGGAGTATTGGATGTATTCCAAAACGACAAAGCAACTATGTGTCCAGATCTTACAGCGTTCGTTGATCGTACTTCGTGGGTAGGTGTTGCACCACCGACCTGCAAAGCGCCGCATACAGCTTACGCGAGAGATTTTTGTTCAGGACAGTCTGGTTCAACCCCAACTGGGTGTGATTCTGGAGTATCGTCAGGAGCTGCTGGTGGCGAAGAGGCGAACGGAGACGCTGGCTATTGTAGGGGCGAGTGTGACCATGGATCATTTCCATGGAAAGATGATGGGTCTAATGGCATTAGCTGCGGAGGCACAATGGTTTGCTTTCAAAGCGAGCCAGACGGTAGCGTTGCTGGTGAAAGGCGAAATACAAACCTAATGTCTATTCCAGGCTGTGCAGACATCGTACTGATGACTACACCCGCGGGTTACACTACTACAACTGGCAATGCTTACAATCATTATCAGGCTGATTTTTGTATGGATCCAGATTTCCCGGATTACGAGCAGAATTTCCATGCGACTGAGGACTTGTGCACGGAGTGTCCGGCTGGATCTTATGCAAATACTGAGCAAACAGATTGCTTGCCACATGGATGTACGAATAATCCCTGCCTTAACGGAGGTATATGTTCAGATTTTAATTCTGATGCAAGTATTGCACTTGGGGAGTACGTGTGCACTTGCCCAGCGGGCTTTGACGGTCAAGGCTGCCAGAACAGGGTTTGTGGAATTGGTGGGCAACAAGCGTGTCTTAATGGCGGGACTTGCTTTGACGACGCTGTTACTCTTTCAAAATACGGTGATGACGACTGCTTTTGTCCTTCTGGCTTTGAGGGACACAGGTGCGAGAGAGCGGCGGCGGACACTCCATGTGCGGGAGATTATTTGGGTTCAAAATATAAATCACAGGTGATTGCTGGAAATTCACACAAGGCTGAATGGTGCCAAAAAGATGTAAACGGAGCTTTAGGCTCGTACACGGAGCAATTTCGTCCCTTCGCAGTGGCGCCTACGTGGGCAACTACAAACAGGTTAAAGATTTTAGCGTGTTACCGCGGTTGCATTAATTTTGAAGGGAATAATCCACCAACTCAAGATACAAACAGTGATTACCAAGACATGAATTACTGGAATACCCGGGATTGGTGGGATACTTTGACTTTTACTGTCCGATTGGGAGGTAATAGTGACGGTAAGTGCTACTGTTACGCAAACGCTCCGGTCAACGGCGCGTGCGAGCCAGGCACTGGCGAATACAAGACAAGCGTTTCCGAGTACTACGGGTTTACTATTCATAACGATTGTGGTACTGCTGAAAGTTGCACGCCTGACCCGTGTGGTGGGGCGACATGTCTTGAGGGAAAAAATACGGAAGACTGTGACGACTGTGCTCACAACGGCGGTGCAGGCGATTGTTTGAACGGGGGAACTTGCACAGACGGTCAAGGAACCTACACGTGCACGTGCGCACCAGGATACGATGGCGAGAATTGCGAGAACGAGGTTTGTGGAACTGGAGGGCAGCAGACGTGTCAAAACAGTGGCACTTGCTTCGAGGATGCGGTTACTCTTGCCAAGTACGGTGACGACGACTGCTTTTGTGATGCAGGCTTTGAGGGACACAGGTGCGAGCGAGCAGCGGCAAACACTCCATGTAAGCTTCCCGATGCATCCACAACATATGCAAAGGTTGGTGATGGATGGCCTTCACCAGGGTGGGCTTATCTTCCAGTTTACGGCGTTCCGGGTATACCCGAGGGCAGCACATCATATGGATACCCACCCCTTTTGACTTTTGGTGACCCACTGTACAACGCAGACAGGAAAATAGAGTGCATGAATCGGTGCTTAGCCGCCGATTGCAGTTACACTCACTTCTATACTAGAAAGACAGTAAGCACTGCTGCCCAACCGGGGATAGGACAAACTGGTTGGGGAGCAATTGATACTTGTGCGTGTGCAACAAGTGACAACAATTTACAAACGCCTTCTGATTATGATTTATTCGTGATTAACGATCAACCAGCATGCCCTGCCATTGAGACTAATTACAAGGGGTCTAGATATTCCAGACAGCTGCTGACCGGTGGTATTACAGCGGCATACTGTCTTGACAATGCTGTTCACAATATAGACGAAGTACGCCCTTATGCAGGTGGCGACATGCCAGCATGGGCTGATACAGACGAACTTAGGACGCTGGCGTGTTTTAAAGCATGCATTGATTTTGACGACAATCAAATTCAAAGCAGTGGTACTGACTATCAAATTCAAGGTTACTGGAACTCACACGCTTGGTGGGATCAAACTTTTTTCATAGTCAAACCGACTGACGGGCGGTGTTACTGCAAACAAGACGTGGCTATTCCTGATGATGGTGCGTGTCCGGCAGATTACACGTATTTTACAGAAACAAATTATGATGGTTACTATATTGATCACACTTGCGAGGTTGTTGACAGCTGCACGCCAGACCCGTGTGGTGGAGAGACATGCCTAGACGGGTTTAATACCCCAGACTGTGACGATTGCGCTCACAACGGCGGGGCAGGCGATTGTTTGAACGGGGGAACTTGCACAGACGGTCAAGGAACTTTCACGTGCACGTGCCCACCAGGATACGATGGAGAAATCTGCCAGAACGAGCTTTGCGGAACAGGCGGACACCAAGAATGTCTAAATGGTGGGACTTGCTTTGATGACGCTAATGTGCTTGCCAAGTACGGTGAGGACGATTGCTTTTGTCCTTCTGGGTTTGAGGGGCACCGGTGCGAGCGCAATTCATCGGATACCCCATGTGGAGCCGATGATTACAGGGGGTCAACATATGGAAAAACTAGCGCAATTAATAATGGAGCCTGTAATAAGAACTGGGAGCCAGGAGAAACCACAAACGGGTACTCTTATAATAATCAAGTTAGCCAGGTTCGTCCGTATATGGGAGTGGCTGACTTTCCATCTTGGGCAACTACTACTGATTTAAGAGTACTTGCTGCGTTTCGTGCCTGCATTCAGTTTGACGGGAATCCAACCCTGGGATCTCCGGATTTTTACAACAATCACGCTGTCTGGTCTGATAGTGGGCGTGAATGGTGGACTTTTAAGAGTTTTTCATATAATGTAAATACTGGTAAAACTTACTGCTGGGACGTTGCACCAGTAGATGGAGAGTGCGAAGATGGATACACGTTTGTATCAGCTGGCACAGGTTACGAAAATTATATCATAGACCACCATTGTGTGTCAGGTGTTGACACTTGCACGCCTGACCCATGTAGTGGGGAGACGTGTCTAGACGGGTTTAACACCCCAGACTGTGACGATTGTGGTCACAACAATGGTACTGGAGACTGTATCAACGGTGCAAGTTGCACAGACGGTCAAGGAACTTTTACATGCAATTGCGTACACCAGTTTTCAGGATTATTGTGTGACGAGTGTGGTCCAGGACTAGGTTACAACTTTTCTAAGGGGTACCACGAGTGCGAGATTTGTCCAGTTGGTTGGGTAAACAACCAAACTTCACACAGAGCAGGATGTGCTCCACTTGCTTGTGATTATGGATTTGGCTACACCTCGGATATCGAAACGCCGGAATTTAACTATACGTACGACGCTAGTAATACAAGTTTGGATAGTGGAAACTGTAAGAGATGTCCTCCGGGGACAGAGTCACCAGACGGAGACGGTCAGTGTGTTTTGTGCACCCCAGGATACGAAGGGCTTGACTGTCTAGTGGATACAGACGAATGTAACGGTGGTTCGGGCAACTGCCTTAATGGAGCAACCTGCTTTGACTCGAACAATTATTCATTCATTCCAGTGTTAGAGTATATTTGCAATTGCACAGATGGTTTTAAAGGCACAGATTGCGAAATAGATATTGATGAATGTCACGAAACAACAGCAACTTTTCCGCAGTTGTGCAACGAGACTGGGCTAGACGTGTGCAGCGAGGGACGAAATAGCCGCAACTGCACTTGTAAACCAGGGTACGAGGGCTCGCTCTGTGAGATTGACATAGACGAATGTACTTCAACAAACAATGTAAATTTCCCACAGTTGTGTTATGAGAATGGAACAGACTTCTGCAACACAACTTTTGGACCAAATACCCGGAACTGCGTCTGTATTCCTGGATACGAAGGCGCAAGATGCCAGAATGACACAAACGAGTGCAACCCCGACCCGTGTGTATCTGGGGATTGTACAGAAACATCAGACGGAATTACCTTTGCACTTAATACCTACCATTGCAAATGCAGAAATGGTTGGATTGGAACTAATTGCGAAACTTTTCAAAAAAAACTGACTTTAACTGCTCCAGCTGCTAACTTAGCAAATTGGGTGTATCTTGTGCAGGGGGTTCTCGTAGTTGGTTTCCTAGCATTTGGAGTTAGCAACCTTACGACAAAGCAAAAATTAGATCGGTTTGTGTATGGTAAACCAACAGGGGGGCAAGGACTATGTGAAAAATTTTGGGCAGGTGTTGGACGCACGCGTAGAGATAAAAGATACGAAGTTTAATATATATAAATTTTTACTCATTTCGTTCAATTGCGTATATAGTACTAAGTATTGGTACGACAGCAGTGGCGGCTTTAAGTACAGCATTCGCACCCCAGCTAACAATTCCAGCAAATCCATACAAAGCGTAAATACTAGCGGGAACAAATGCCAGATGAGGGCTTCTCAATACAAAGCACTCGTCGTGCAAGGGCGTCTGCTCTGCATACTCCTGGAATGTGGAGTAGTAGTCAATATTCTGGTACAACACGAACTCGATAACCCCCTTCACGGGCGTGCGCGCAAGGAGGTAGACAGAGCTCCATATATAATTATCTGGACACTGCCCGCCTGCTGCAAATTCTGGAAAGTATTCGTCAAAAGTTTTAGGCTCGTAGGTCTGGATCCAGCGGAGTACGTCGTCCGCGGCGCACTCAGGCACGTTAGGAAAGCAACTCAGCCTCATATTCCAGGTCGTTGCGAGTGGTATTAGACCCAGAAAGGGTAGAACCGGGAAAAGAGACACTCCTGTCAAAATTGAAAGAACTCCCATGCCGCCTAGCGTATAGAGCATATACCATAGCCCCTCTGTGATACGCCCGACCCTCTCAAGCTGTTCGCTGTAATCGCACATAATATCTTCGTACTCACACTTCAAAAAACTGTATTTTACAGCATTTTTAAACCCCTCTTTTGTTGGAATTGAAATGGTTGGCATTGTGTAGTTTGGCTTCTGCAGTATTATTGGCTGGTCCTGCAGCCAAGCCATAAATGTAGGGAGCGAATGCTCAACAAAAGGACCACTATAATATGCCGTAAGCCTTTCGGTTGCTTCTAGCATGGAATTAACTGCATTATCTGCAACTGTACAATTCAGAGGACCGTCGACATCCAGATCCGTATGCAATCCCCAAGCCATTGTGTGGTGCGTCACAATGCTCTGGTATGCCTCACCAAACTTGAGTGGCTTCAAATTTATCTGTGGAATTGCAACTGCAGTCATATCGTGCTTTTGCCACGTTTGGTGAAATTTTACCAATACGTCTTTTCCCTCAGCGTACAAACTAGTTAGCTCAGGCACTGGTTTTATAACTTCTGAAGCTGCATCGTCAAATAGCTTGATCCAGGGAACTTCCACCTTGATTTTGCTCCATAATTCTAAATAATATCGAGGTAGCTCCAGCCTATCGTATTCTGCGAGCATAAGGGAAGGATTATCGTGATTCATGTATACAAAAAAAGCAAGCGCAGCTTCATATGCCATCGTATATTTCCTCTTCCAATTGTAGATTGCATCTAATGGCATATCCACGCGTAATATTGCATTGACTTTATACATAAAAGCTTGCTGCTCAGCGCAATGAAGCAGCGTGATTTGTTCTAAAGGGGTTGCTTCTTCAAACAAATGACCATTAAAGTGATGCACAAGCAGGTCGCAGGTCGAAGTACCGTCAAAGCCAGTCATATTGACTGCATTTTGCTGCATTTCTGGCAATCGCCGTCTTCCCAAGCTCACGTCGTCCACAGCGTCACAGACACCTGAAAAATCGGCTCCAGTTAGAAATTCAACAGCTTTTCCAGCAGCACAAATCCCTTTCCACAAAAATATCAAAAATTCACCGACTGGTCCGAGCAACTGAAGCAAACTTACAAGAATCCTACTTGCAACTTGAGCTACAATGCCTATTCCTTTCTGCACTAACAGAACAATATCGTTAGCTAATTCCCCAATATCTGTAGATCCCTCCGTAATAAGCGCTAATATGTTGGATCCAACCTTAAATATGAGTGTCACAAAATTTATCAGTTCTTTAGAAAGTGCGTTTTTCAAAACAGAAATCATTTGCGCAATTCCAGTAAAGAAATTGTCGCTCCCAACGAGTAACCCAATTGAATCAAACACGTTTATGAGGTAGTTCGAAGGAATTAAAATAGATGTCACAAGGAAATCTGCTGTATTTGTAGCAAGTGTGATAGAAGTGCTCATGGACTCTGTTGCAGACGACACACGCTTGTACGTCTGCGTGATAAGCTGATCTTCGATAGTATTTTGCATTTCTACCCAGTTCGTTGTTGAATCAGAAATGATGCTGACCATATATTTTGCAGATATTATGTAAAGCCGAAGTAATTCAACAGGCAAAACAACAATAGAATGCACTACGTTGGTCAGATCTTCTTTAAAATCTGCCGAAACAATCTCTGTGGGGATAATTGCCACTGCGTTGCCCGCAATAGCGTACAAAACAGTCGAGAGATCACACAGTCGGTCGTCAATATCCATCTGGAGCACATCTTCTTGGGCAAAAACGGAAGTAATTACACCGTAGAGGTGCCGAGCAGCATTTAGAGGTACGTCAACCGCTTCTTTTAGTGTCGTTGACGTTGCGCACATGAAATCTGTGTTTGACGTAGCGCAGCGGACATGCTGCGGTGGATAAATTTTGCCGGCGCACCAGTCATCAGAGTGCTGCGGACGAATCATTTTAAAAACCGAGCTGAACATTTCAGCAAAATCTTCAATTGCGTCAAATACCCATTCCGAAACAAGTGAATTACATGGGTTTTGGGCGTCGGAATCCGGGTTATATGGGTTCCCAGGGTCAAAATAGAACATGCACTCGTCGGAGCACGCTTCTTGAACACCATATCCACAGTTTATCGGCTTATGAAAAAAGCGATCTTGAACGATGTCTTCTGAGGACAGAATAATTCGCAAAAACATGTTGACAAAGCGCGAGACAGACCGCCATAAAATTGGCATCCAGCGCCAGACTAAGAAAAATTCTTCCGCCTCTTTTGTCGCAAGATCAATATTCTGAAAGAAATGCTCCTGAAGGCGAACTCCCTTCTGATTTTGCACCCCCCAGTGCCCGTCCCAGCGCTGCAGCACCTGCATAAAGGTCAACCCTGCATGCTCGCCCCGTAAAATGAAATAAATCTCGTCAATTACACTCATTGGAAGCCCAATTGCTGCATCTAAACTGTACCCAATAAATTTTGAAAGTGGCTGCGCAGCTTCTTTAACATCGTCTGCTATCGCCGCGGCTGTATTAAGTGCATCGACCTGTCCGCCCGTAGCGTCTACAGCCCCATCTGTGCCTATATTGAGCGGTTCTGCAATTGCAACCGCAAGTTCCAAAATGGTTTTTTCTAGTTTATTCGAACTTTCTAAGAAAGATGTATGAATGTGCTGCGGATTAAACGTGATAGGCTGTAGCAAAATGAGACGTGCGGTGGTGTGCGCGAGCATTTCCGTTAACCCAAGTACACCTTCTAAGGCATATCCAGCGACTTGAAACACAGGGATCTGATTCGGCGGTTTCAGCAAAATCCGAGTGAGAACGCTATCGACTACCTCGTCCAGATACATTCCAAGCGCGACAGCGATGCGTTTCATGGGGTGAAGGAGTCGGTGAAGGTCTGGGATCTCCTGCCAGGGAGGAATAGCAAGCACTGCCATCTGCGGAAGCGCCACAAACGTATTAAAAGTCTCGTTTGTGATATTTGCTAACAGTGTTGGGCGCAACACATCAAAAAATATGCCCAATGCGGGCGTTAGCCCATCGCAAGCGCACTTTAACACTGCCTCCTGCTTCACAACCGCAGTCTGAAATGCGACTGTTGTGTTATAAATATCAAACGCGCCTTTTGGGGCTAAAATAAAATCACGCATTGCAAATGACAGGAATTTCATCCCGTCGCCCACGTGGACAAGACTCTCGATAATTGTCTTTAGCTGGCACTTAGCAAGTATAGTATACGTCCCAGTAGTTAACTGCGCAGCCAGCGTTGCATACCAGTTGTAAAGTGGTATAATAAGGTCAAAAAAGTAGACTACGATTTGCCCAAAATCAGCCACCAAACCCCAAACCCACAAAAAAAGCTCGTCCCAAAATTCTCTTAAAACATCTTCGTTGCCTTCTACAGCGACAGCAACGGCGAGGAACGCAGCAATTCTAAGCCACATGAAGGTATCCACGTTGGGCAGCGGCGGGATTTCTTGGACAAATTTATCAAATACACTACTTAAATTTGTAATGACTACTGCTGACCCCTTCTGGGTAGTGAAAAACCAAAGGAGCATGCCCACGAAGAGAACAAAAATCTCCAAAAATAGAACCCCGGCGATCATTTTGCAGCAGACAACTTGTATTTATAGATGCGGATGATTTTAAGAATTTCTTTAATACCTTCTCTACTCATGTTGTCAGTTCTTACAAAATGTGCATCTGGGACGAGTTTTGCCTCTTCTTCAGAATTTCCATAGATTGCAATGACAAATAACCCGTGTAAGCCAAACCACTCACGCGCGAGTGGTTTAATTTCTTTCTGTGTCTTGCAGGTCAAAATCAAGAGATCACATTTCATTGTGCGAGCTCCAGCAGGGACATCCACTACCTCAAATCCATTTGTTCTATATTTTGTAATTAAAATTGTGGGCTTGTGGTGGAGTGAAAATGTGTTAAAAACAAGGCGATTGACAAGCGAAGTCACACCAAATGTTCCGGAGACACAAATTCGCATTTATAATTTTAAATATGTATAAATAATTTAACGCATTACATTAATGAATACGGCAATCTGTATGCAGGCACAACCGCCTACGCTGACTGTCGAGAAATGTGCAAGCGTTTTTTCCTGGGTGGCTGTGGGAGCCGCTGCCATTGCTGCTGCTGAAAGTATTGCAGCAAATAGGCGTGATAAAAGTGAAGGAGATCCCATTACTGCAGACGACGTGCTTGGGTTAGCTTCATACATGGGTTACGACGAAAAATATATTAATATGATGCTAGGCGAGACGGAGCACCCAGCGTTAAGCACAGAATATATTTTTAAATACGATTCTGACGGAGACGGCGAACTCTCCCTTACTGAATTAAACAACGCTCTTAACTTGGAGGGGTTTAACATCCAACTAAGCGAAAACGCCTTTTCTTTTTTTGACACAGTAGACCGTGACGGCAAGCTAAGCGCAGACGAATTAGACAGCATGCAAAGAAATGACGTGGGCGACGAGTTAGTTTTAAGAAAAGTTAATAATAATTTTATACTCGATATTGCTACAGAGAGTGATGTTAACAATACTAAATGGATGTCTCAATGGGACAACGCTTGGCGTGATCGCATTGAAGACGAGCGCACCCGTCGAAAACAGCACGCTTTTGAGCAAGCCGAGCGCCGCACTGAATTAAAAAATCAGTTAAAGCGAGGTAGAGACAAAGTAGATGACCGTTTAAAAACAATCATGAAAACTACAGCAATGATAGGCGGAGGTGTTGCGGCAGTTTACGCAGGAGCAGAAAAACTTGACGGGCTAATAGCAGAGTTTGGGACCAAAACCATCAGTCAGAGAGAACAGGCTGCGACTAAAGAAGGCCTACAAAAAGCATTACGTATGAGTGAAGCGAGTGAAGAGAGCAGTTTTCACAGAGACGCCACAGGGAAGATTGTGCCTAATGACGATGAAGAGTGCCCAATTTGTGGTGATGTTCTTTTGCTAAAAAAATGGATTATTAGGCGCTGTGGGCACGCTTTCTGTGAAAGCTGCGCGTCAGAATGGGGAAAGCGGGGTCACAACACATGCCCGCTTTGCGTGCAAGCAGGTGAGGATTTTAACCCAGAAGATGGACGTAAAATTTACAGAATGTTTCCAGCCTTAAGATTTTAGCACCCTTTCAAGTAGCTTCGCCGTATAGTTTTTCAGACTTATAAATATATAGCTATTTTTTTTAAATGATCGGACACTTAGAAATTATAATTTCTGGCGGAGTTACTGCCCTGCGTTTGAAAAAACAGAGCAAATTAGGCACAACACACGAGATTCTTACAGAAAATTACAACGGAGAAACTATTGTTTTTTCTTCACATATGACAATAACCTCGTTAAACAAACAAGACGAAATCCACTGCAAGACTGTGAGATTAACTTTTACCCCGTTGCGCAGTGATTTTTATGTCGAAGCTGGTGAGGATTTTTTCACGGGTGTCTTCTTAATACCAATTAAACAAGAATCTACAGTTTCAACTGCTAAAATTATTATGAGATCTGCAGAAAATTTCGATTGTTCATTAAAAAAAATTGGATCATTTTTTGATGATTTCTACACAGATCAAAAAGTTATGATTAGGCTAAATAAACAATCTCACACTTTGTGGAATTCTAATATTGGGCAAGTTACTAGAGGCAAAACTTTTAAGATTCAAATGCAAGGAATGTTAATTTATTACGAGTCAGGGGATATTGCGTTTAGTACATTTTTTGATGAGTTACAGTTTTCCTTTCAGAATAGCACTAAAGCGTTACGAATAAAATTACTTGTCTCTGGATATTTAATACAAAGCATTAAAATTACTCCAACTTCAAGCTCTAACGCGATATATAACTACAATTTCAAAATTTTAAGAGACGCAGCTGACGACGACACGTCCGAGGGCACTTCGGAAGGAACTTCCGACGAGGAAGAAGACGAAATGATTCGGGTAAAGGGTTTTTTAATGAAAAAACCAAAAAAATCTAAACCGCCAGCAGCAGCAGCCCCGCGCGTGCGGGGAGCACGCCTACGCCCCCGCAGACGCCGCTCACCAGCGTCGCCTAGACCGCCGAGCGTGCCACGCCGGTCGGCAGACCAAATTCGCGATCTTTCTTTCCCGCAGTCGCCCCGCAGAGGCAGACGCACAAGCGACAGTGTATATGTATAAGTTTTTCTTTAAAAAAAAATGTCGGGTCTTCTGTTTTTTTCTGACGTGTGTGCCACCGAAGAGCAGGTTGCCGCGATTTACTACCACAGGCGGAGGGACTGGGAGCGTATGCATTTGCGCTGGCGACAGGATATGGAGGAAATCCGCAGGACAGGACGCCAGCGTGGCTACGCCGAACCTGTCAAACCTGATATTGAGAAGATCCGAAAAGAGGTGTACAGCAGGTTTTAACTTACAACTACTTATTCTCGTTTAATATTAAAAAGCAATGTTTTATTTTCTCCTACATCTAACCACTTTTGTGCCTATTCTGGCGAAAATTCTTGTAGCCCCATGGGGTTTGAAAGTGAGTTGGCTTATCTACCTTTTTTTTACTTACTTCTTTTGGAGCATAAGCCATTTAATGGTTATGCAGTAAAAGCGTTTGCAAACCTTCAGCGCCAAGCGGAGTGTTGTTTAATAGGTAGTTTGTTCGTAGCATACTGGATTTCGCCAATGCTTGCACCCTTCACATTTTTACTCCTTATAAAGGCAAAAGGAATTGAGGTGGAATCTCTTAGTTACGCGTTTGTTTTCTTTCTCTTGTTTCGTTTTGATCTGTTCCAGATCGGTCTCGTTGCTCTTAGCATCATGTCAGCCCTCCTGCAGGATACGGAACCCATTTTGGCTACGCCTGACGGCTGGCACCGCGCGTGCAGTCGCCGAATCATGTTTCGGGGGGTTCAAGTTTTTACTCTGATTTCCGCGTACGAGGGCACCTACACGCGGATTTTGCTTCTTATATGGTCTGGACTGCTTAAATTTGCGGTGTTTCTTTATACACCTGAGGACAGACCGAATAACATTGAGCATAAGGAAGGTAATCCTGTAAAATTTTTGCAATCGCGCCGTCATTTTCTCTAGTATTTAGGATTTCCAGAGTTTCACAAATGGGGGGATCTTACAGCCTCTACGGCAGGCGGAAGGATACAGAAAAGTATGTGTTTTTACAAGATCTGGACGACAACTACATGCAGGTTTTCAAACATAACGCAGTCGCGTACGCGCAAGACAAAAAACACGAGCTAATGAAGGCGATTTATCTGTATCACGGACAGCTCCGCTTGGGCAAGGCTTACGTCAAGGGAAATTTTTTCGAGCTTACTTTTCAAAGTGCTGCTTATGCGGCGCAGTGGGATTCGGCGTGGGAAGAAGTTTCAGACGTGCCTTGGTTGTTTAGAAACTTTACGTCGAATTTTAAGCCAGTGCAAACTGATTACGATTATATGAGGGTATACCGGAAGAATTAGTTACGTTTTCTTTTTTTAGATTTAATTATGCGCTTGCCGTCCTCGTCAAAGTCTTTTCTCTCCTCAGTTGTCACCCGGCGGAACTCGTACCCCCAGTGCCTCTTGCGCTTGCCACTGCAGCAGGCAGAAATGTTGCGGAAATTAACCTTTTTGTCAGCGGTTGAGAGGGTGCGCCCCGCTTTATGCATGCTGATGTGCCACTGCTCCAGAAAATCACCGTTTGGAAGCTTGAGCTTAGAAATGATTGCTGATTGAACGCAAACCTGCGGCAGATTCCCCACCCATTCCACAGTGATAACCTTGTCGTAAACGTCTGTGTCTTTGCAGAACCACCACAGGAAACCGCCAGCAGATTTACAATCTTTGCGGTTCAGACAGCAGGCGGAGATGTGTGTAAAAGCAGCTCCTGGGTTAGCTCGAGCAGCGGCACTGCACCCGTCGTAACGGGTCAGTCGGACTTTCTGATGCGTTTCACCCTCCTTGATAATCTTGCAGCGGGTGACAGGTTTGGTGGGCGTGTTCGTATGACCAGTCTGTTTCGCTATAAACTTAGCCCTGTGTTCGTCTGTCCACGCGCACCCAATCCCTCCCTCACCAGTTTCTTTCTGATTGTAACCTTTAGAGTCGTCCATGAGCCCAAGACGCCGGATCCAATACGTTTCACAAGGGTGCAGATACGCAGCTTTGAATTTCTCATTAAACGCTCTTTTTTCAATGTCGCTTAATTTCTCTCTCCCCTCAAACACAAATGTCCGGCGAAAATAGAACCGAAAATTTTGAATTCCGTAGTAACGCATTGAGCGATACAGATGGTAATTGTGCCCTATTGTATTTTCGTTTTTCATAGTGCGCATGTGCCTATAATGCCTGTCTTTGAAACACACAGTTTCGCCTTCGTAGCGCTTACCGTTAACCAAGTTTAAGATGACATAATTGGCTCCGCCTTTGAATGTAGCATCAGCAGGAACGAGCCATTCGGGTTCAAAATCGTCTGGGGGCTTAAAAACAGGCAAAGTCGCAAAGACTGGTACCACAGTAGGCAACATAACTGGTTTTTAAAAAAAGGGGCAGGTTTATACCCCGACGTTTTTATTTTTAATTGCGCTTTCTCTTTTTTGTAGTTTTAAGTACCTTGTTGATACAGAAGTGCATTTTGCCGCTGCTGGTCTCGATTGAGAAAAATTTTTCACCTTCATTTTGCATCCTCTTCACAGACGCAAACGCTTTTTTTAAATCTTCCATGCAAGTGATTTTTGTCCGATTCACGCTTATCACGCGGTCGTAC
>Ga0206682_10002380_pt1 | contig 17111 bp, 13 predicted proteins | sample M240m12015metaG_FD_155444 | JGI IMG/M metagenome (GOLD analysis project Ga0206682, IMG submission 155444) | Ammonia-oxidizing marine archaeal communities from Monterey Bay, California, United States - M2 40m 12015 | ecosystem: Environmental > Aquatic > Marine > Intertidal zone | place: USA...
ACGAGACCGGTCAATTTAGAACCGTCACCGTGATACTGTGTGGCGTGGACGTTCCCTATGACCCCAAGACCACCCGCGATGGTCGCAGCACCCGTCGCAGTCGAGAATGCTTCAGTCGTGCTCTCTACGTGGACGTTCCCACCAACTTGGAGTTTCGCATCGAGTGCCGCCGCCCCGATACTCACGCGATCGGTCACGGAATCGACGCGTAACGTACCCGAATCAACGTTCAGATCATCAGTCACGTGTACGTCCCCGACCACATCGAGGGCGACAGCTGGAGCTGCCTTGTTGATACCCACGCGATCTGTCGTCGAGTTGACAATCAACGTATCCGTATCCACTGTGAGATCTCCTGAAAGGACTGTGCTCGACGCGTACACATCTCCCCCGACACCGACACCACCCGCGACCACGAGGGCCCCTGTCGTTTTAGATGTGGCACTGACCACACTTTGAATGTTCACGTCACCCCCCACATCGAGGGACGTCGAAGGGGAAGCTTCGTTGATACCCACCCTCGAAGTACTCACATCCACGAAAAGATTGGAGGCGGCACCGACAGTGAGATCATCTGCGAGACTCGTGGTTCCTGTGACATCTAGAGTTTCTAAAACATCCAAGTTGTGACGAACTTGAGCATTACCGATCAAATCGATAAGCATAACATGATCCTGATCCTCATAATGAAGAATGTGATCATCCGTGAATGTGTTTTGTGTGTAACTGAATGAAAACCTATGTTCATCCGCGTGGTAAATGAGACCGACGTTCGCGTATTCCAGTGGGTTACCTTCTTGGTGTTCAATCATGAAACCGCTATCGAGACCCGAAGCGGAATTGTTCGCCGCAACACCGAAGATCCGATCCGAAATCGTTACAGATTCCGAATTGAGAATGGTCGTGTTACCACTCAAAGTGAGGTTACCCAAGAACTCAGCCTCTGCGGCACTCACGACATATGTACCATCAGGTGTAAAATAGATGGGTGACTTTTCGAGGAACCCATCGAGACCCACCATGGGAACGTGTTTGTTCGTCGCATCTATGAGACCTGTGACCGATATGTTCGAGCCCACTTCGACATTTCCGGTCGTGATGATCCCTGTCGTCGCATTCGTGAATGTCATGATATTCGAGACGGTGTTTCCAGCCGCCGAAACTTGTTCGAAGGTTTGAAGTTGTGTCAACAAATTAGTGGGTAAAATCTTTTTGAGATCATTATTTTCATTGTTCACGTAGACATAGTTAATATCTGTCTCATCGGCGACGATGGCGGCGTTCGGAATATCGTTGGCGCGACCAATACCAGTGACGAAAACGCCACCGTTACTCTCGTGTATCTTTGTCACGACACCGACGTTTTGAATCAGATCATTATTGTAGGGTTTAACATTGGATAAACCACCGGGTACAGTGTTACTCACGAATACTGTTTCACCCGCGAGGAACGTATCTGTAACGACACTGAGTGCTTTACCGTATGCGACGGCTGTACCTGATTGACCAGGTGTCAACAGCTGATTCGAGAGACCGATACAAGGCATGGTATCGGCGCTATCAGACAAGGCGAGACCGACATTAAGAATATTAGAATTATGTGTTCCCTTCACATAGACAGCATCACCTGCTTCAATATTCACACCGTTGAGATCGTTTCGAATTTGTATATACGTGTGCATCGGGTACTCGTTCACCCAGTCTGTACCGTCGTACACGAGGAGGTGTTCGGCGAGTGGTCCATCTATAGTAACACTATTGAGCTGATCCAACTTGACTTCAACATTCGACGTGAGATCGGTCGTCAAAGCAGTCGTCGGGTTTGTAAACTGAATCGTATTCGAGGTTGTGTTTCCGTGATCGGAGACGACTTGGAGGGTCACGTTGGAAAGGAGACCACCGTCACCGAAATAGGTCAAGGCTTGAATATTGGAAGAAACGTACGCGTTCCCTTCGACGTGGAGTTCGGTGGATGGGGTCAGTGTGTTAATACCAATATGTTGATCCACAATCAGATCGGTCGCGACCCTTCCGGAAACCGCCGTGAGCGCACCCACATTGGATGTGCCGTGAACATCGAGGAGGTACGCGGGAGCTTTCGTACCGAGACCCACGCGACTTGTCTCGGCATCTACGTGGAGTGTATCTGTATCCACCGTCAAGTTTGAAGAAACATAGACGTTACCAACCACATGGAGGTTCGCGTCAGGGGTCACTGTCCCAAGTCCTATGGACTTGTACTCCACATCGACATGGAACGTATTTTCATCAACGGTCAGATCATCGGACACGTATACGTTACCCACAACATGGAGATTGGCATCCGGAGTCTTGGTCTCGATTCCAACGGCGTGGTTCACCGCATCGACATGGAACGTGTTTTCGTCAACCGTCAGATTTGAAGAAATGTACGTGTTTCCAACAACATGGAGTTCAGCATCAGGGGATTTCGTCTTGATACCCACGGATTGTGTACTCGCTTCGACGTGAAGCGCGTCCGTAGCGACGGTCAAATCATCGGAAACATAGACATTCCCCACCACATGGAGGTTCGCATCCGGCTCCTTCGTCTCGATTCCGACAGAGTGATTCACCGCATCGACGTGGAATGTGTTTTCGTCGACGGTGAGGTCCCCAGACGTATACACGTTCCCAACCACATGAAGTTTAGCGTCCGGTACCTTCGTCCCGAGACCAACGGATTGTGTACTCGCTTCGACGTGAAGTGTGTCCGTGGCCACAGTGAGGTCATCTGAAATGTATACATTACCCACCACGTGAAGGTTCGCATCGGGAGACTTGGTCTCGATCCCGACAGCATGATTCGTCGCATCCACATGGAATGTATCATTATCGACAGTCAAATCACTCGCAATATAGACGTTACCGACAATGTGGAGTTCTGCATCGGGGGATTTCGTTTTGATACCGACACGCTCCGTATCCGCCTCGACATGAAGAGTATTCGTGGCGACAGTTAAATCATCGGACACATAGACGTTACCGACAACGTGGAGATTGGCGTCGGGAGACTTGGTCTCAATTCCGACGGCATGGTTCACTGCATCCACGTGGAATGTATTTTCATCAACGGTGAGGTCACCCGATGTGTACACGTTACCCACCACATGAAGGTTAGCATCTGGGTTCTTAGTCTCAATTCCGACAGCGTGTGCAGTCGCGTCGACGTGAAACGTATTCTCATCCACTGTGAGATTCGAAGAAACATAGACGTTACCGACCACGTGAAGGTTCGCATCTGGTTCCTTCGTTTCGACTCCGATAGAGTGTGTTGTCGCGTCGACATGAAACGTATCCTCATCAACAGTCAAGTTTGAGGATACATACACATTACCTACAACATGAAGGTTCGCATCTGGGTTCTTAGTCTCAATTCCGACAGCGTGTGCAGTCGAATCGACATGGAAGGTATCCTCATCAACGGTCAAGTTTGAGGATACATACACATTACCTACAACATGAAGGTTAGCGTCTGGTTCCTTTGTTTCAATTCCAACAGAGTGTGTCGTCGCATCGACGTGGAACGTATCTTCATCCACGGTCAAGTTGGAAGACACATACACGTTCCCTTCGACGTGAAGTTCCGCATCGGGATCCGTTTCTTTGATTCCCACCTTGTTCCCAATTGAAAGAATATCGGTCGTGTGTGTATTCCCGGTGACATACAGAACATTAGAACCAAATTCATCTACAAACAGATTAGAGCCAACATCGAGAGAATGTGTTGGTGTCGCAGTCAAGATACCCACGTTGGATTCTGTGAGCACTCGACCATATACACGGACATCGAGAGACTCGGTTGTTTTAGGAATGATCGTGGAACCGTATGAGCTGCTATCCGTATATGTTAAAACCAGTTCGTCCGGTCCTTCGCGGAACCCAACAGCCACATTTGAATTTGGGCGGTGTAATATAAGTCCAAGATCCGAAGAGACATTCTCTTTTCCGAGTTCGATGATGGGATCTTTCACAACCGTATTTATTGTGTTCACGGTAGTGATGGCACCGTTCACAGTCATGTTCCCATCCACTACCAAATTATCTTGAATGTACGCATTTCCTAAAGCGGTGAGAAGGTTTGAACCTTCGGTGTCTATATTAAATGTTGAACCTACGTCGAGTGTGTGAATGGGAGAGCCATTCGCTACACCAACATTAGAGAGAGTCGTGACAGAAGTAATTGCGTTGTTGAACGAAACTATGTTCGCAGTAACGTTACCGTTAATCACAGCCGCTTCAAGTGAGAAATTGAGAATGTCTTCGGCGATCGCACCGGAATCCATCACTTCTTTGGTCACTTGGTTATACGCCAAAACCGTGATGTTCCGATCTGTGAGATCTGTACGGATACGCAAAGGTGTCATGTACACAGAATCTCCGAAAGGTATCTCGATTTGTTCATCACTCGCGTTGAACACAATCGTATTTTCCGCCTGGTCATCGGTACAGTTTTTACCGAACCTAATCTTGGTGGAACGTTCCACCGTCGGCAAGTTCTTGACCATTTAATATAGAATGGCATTTTAATTCGCGTAGAGGAGACCTGCCATGCCGTTCTCGATACGCAAGATGTTATAGTTGACCGCGTATATCGGGTCGTTGATGGGTAAGTCTTCACTCATGATCTTGGCTGAAGAGAGACGACTGAAATTCAGTGTACCCGTAGGTTGGAGAGAGCTCGTAGAGAGACAGAAAGGATACATGAAAAAGTCTGGAGATGTCACAAAGTTTGTGTGATAGTAATTTACGACATCGATGAAATGTGGTTTCCCCCACCTGTAATTACCCACATCGAGGCCGTTGATATTCAACTTGACTTTGTTCGTGGGAGATGTAAGAGCACCATCCGTGGTTGTATCTGAAGATGCGAGATACTTCACGGGGTGGTTGAATGTGAGATCCTGTACGATAGTTCCACTCGCGATATTTTTCTGAACCTGTGTGATTAAAAGATCGTGTTTACGTGACGCGATATTTCCACGCTCTTCGTTATCAAGGTAATAATAATTAGCGAAACATTCAACGTTATAGTTAGAGGCGGCGGTCGCCCAATGGATACGAATTTCCACATTATGATAATTGAGCGCCACGAGGGGAAGGGCACATTGAGGTCCTTCACAGAAGAAGAAGCGTAAGGGGTAGAAAAACGAACGCGCACTCACACCTGGATGTGTCCCGTTCGCACTCTTTGACACATTTTGAGCAAACGTATCAATGGCAATCTTCTCTGTGAAAATCGTATCTTGACTGTCGACAAGGGAACCCCCAATGTAGAGTTCCACCTTATCGATAATCGTATCCCAACGCTGTGTGTCAAGTGCCTGTGTGGTATCGTCGATGGTAAAATAGACGTAGCCTAGAAGATCTCCAGAACGTTCGAATTGAACACTGGACATCGAATCGTTTTTCACTGCTCCATGGATGGTTTGTTTTTCGATGGACTGTGAAAAATTAGCATGCCTTTTGAATGTTGAACTAAAGAAAGATATTTCGGGATTACCCACGATATATTCATCCTGGGCACCGATAGCAATCAATTGCACAACACCGGCAGACATGGTATACTACTCTAAGGGGAGAAAATTACAAATTAGGTTTTCTACACACGAAACGAACAACTAAAAACGTGTCACCGGAACCAGGCTCGATAGTGTTCCCATCTTGATCTCGAATGGTGACGGTGAAACGATCAATCCGACGAATGGGGTCGATATACTGAACCGCAACCGGATACTCATCCCTGAACGTGACTGTCGTCGATTCATTCTTTATGAGACTCGCGAACGAACCACGGAGAACACTCAGAGACGACTGACCTTCGTAGACATTGGACGCACGATCATTGAAGATCGTGTCCAGCTGATCAATCGAAACGTAACAGTGTTCTGTTCCAGTCGTCGTGTTGATGCGAGCCCCGAGAAGACGAGCCTGAACGACATTCTTTAGGGGCTGTTGAAGATGACTCGTGAACGTGTTCGCACTGGCTTGTCCGATAGAATCGATGGTCACGGTATGATACTCGTAATTGAGATCGGGGATAGTCTCAGTCGGGGAAGTGATGAGAGCCATTTCTATTAGCTTAGATTAAAGATCCACCGATTCCATCCTCAATCTCGTACGACGCCATGTCGGACACGAGTTTCTGGGCACCACAGAGACCACCTGGGGTGAGCGACTTGGTGTACGCACTTCCCTGCTTGCGACCGGGGGTGCACTCAACCTTATTCTCCAGATCAAAGATCGAGCCAGTGGACAGAGTCTTCACCTTGATTGGCCTGGCCTGGTACATACTCTTGTCTTGGAACACCATGAGAGCCACGATGATAAAAAACAGGACACCGATCGACTTGAGTGCGTTGCGGTTCGCCTTGTTAAGATTGAACATTTATTATAGGTGTATATTTTTTTAAAGTGCGTTAAAGGTAATTTTTTAGTTTCCATATAGAGAGTAGATGGACGAGGAAATCGTACTCGATCGTGGAAACACAACTGTGATGAAACTCGACGCAGATGAACAGGCGCTCATGGATGAGATTCAGATTTCGGCACCCCGACCCAAGCCCGTGCCACGACCCAGCCAACCCATGCGTCAGCCACCACCTCAACAGCACCAAGAGGCTATGGATGCATTCGTAAACCCAAACAAACAGTCAGCTCCTCAGCAACCCACCCAGGATGAAGAGGTTGATTACGGTGAAGATGAACCTACTTTTTACGACGATGAGCCCATGGGGCCTGGTCCCCAGGATGAGCAGCCCTCCAAGGGATACACGTCGGTCGACGAAGAAAAGGCGGATCTCATTAATAAGCTCGGTCGCCTCGAGAAGAAGGGGTTCGCTGTGAACAAGAGACTCAATGCGTACTCGAACATCGATGAGCTTCGATCGGAGGTGAAGCGCATCACCTATAGCATCGATGTTGAGCAGTCGGTTCGTTTCTCTCGGCGCATGCTCGTCGCCTGTGTGACTGGCCTGGAGTTCCTTAATAAGCGGTACAATCCCTTTGAGATTCAACTTGAGGGCTGGTCTGAGTCCGTGATGGAGAATGTGGATGACTATGATGGTGTCTTTGAAGAATTGTACGTCAAGTATCGCTCGAAGGTCAATGTCGCCCCCGAGGTGAAGCTCATCATGATGTTGGGTGGTTCGGCGATGATGTTCCACCTTACCAATAGTATGTTCAAGTCGGTGATGCCCAACATGAACGATGTGATGAAGCAGAACCCCGATCTTGTGAAGAACATGATGGCGGCTGTTCAGAACACGACCCGAAACCCCGGTGAACCTGCGACGGATGCTCCCGTGGGTGGCACTGGAAACTATGAGATGCAGGGTCCCGGTGTGGACATCTCCAGTTTGATGGGTGGTATCATGATGCCTCCTCCACCCCCTATGAACACGACGATGGGTGGAGGCGCTCAGGAGAGTGTCGTAGATGATGATGATATGTCGGACATTATGTCCATCTCCGGTGATTCTACCGGGGGTGAAGTGAAAGAGGTGAATGTGGGTGCTTCTAAACCCAAGCGAACCAGGCGAAAGAAGAAGACGGAAATTAATCTCTAATTACTATATAAATGATAGCGTATTGTCCGCTGGAGGATTTGGAACCTCCGGTCAGGCCGAAGCAGCCTGTCGTAGAGTCCAAGACTGAAGAGGTGAAGCCTCTGATCGGTCGTGAAGAAACTGAATTGAATTATGTCATCATGGCTTTTATTGCCGGCGTCATCGTACTCGCCGTCTCTGATACCATGAAGGCATAAATGTGCTATGTCTACCGCGGGGTCTTCCCTCGTAGTAGAATTAGTATGTGTACGTTTGAAGAACTGTACCTGTAAAATCATCTACACCATTTGTGTTTTGTGTATAAAGTCCCAATAGTCCCCCATTTCTAGAAGATATGAGTTCCACATGAATATCATACGAATATTGGCGATCACTGGTCGCGTCGTCGGGTGTGATGATGATCCCCTTCGTACCTACGATTACATCTGAACTCCATGGATAATCTGTGTCCCCACCGAAAAGATTTTTCGTTCCCATGGCGATGACTTCATCGAGTACTGATGTACTTTCATCATGTGTCCCACCCTGAACTTCCAGAACGAGTGTGCTCATATCACGGACAGACGAACTGTCGAGACGTCGTAAAATGGCGACAATCTTTGCATAGAAAGATCCATTCCCAAATCGTAACTGGATATCTTTACTCTTACCATCAAGACGAATGAATGATTTCGAGTACCGTTTACAGGCCACCTCATTAGACCCCGAAATGAACCCACCACCCACATGAAGGGCGGTATTCGCTGTCGCATCACCGAGATCGACGGCAACTTGGTTACCGAGATCAATCTTACCATCGATCGCGAGATCACCAGTGACTTCGAGGTTACTGTTGATGATCGTTTCACCCGAAGAAGGGTTCACGTACACATTACCAGAAACGTCACCGTAAATGTTTGAAGTACCACCGGATGTTTTGATTTCGATGATGGCGTTACTGGAAGTGGTACTCTCCACACGGGCGACACCGTTGTATACATGGAAAGGTGCATCGGGTGACGAAGTTCCTACACCAACATTACTCGTGTGAGACACATATAGACCATCCGCCTCAGCTCCATTGTTCATGCCACCAACGACGATACCATGGGTCGTTCCCGAGGCGGTGTATCCTCGCACATATCCACCATACCCATCATTCGTATTTAAACGAATACCAGTCTTCGTGTTGGTTCCAGGACTTTCGAGTTTGAGAACATCTATGTCTGTCGTGACACCGGAATAAATATGAACATTCGCATTCGGTGCGTTTGTACCAAACCCAACGAGACCTTCATGTGTAAAGCGAGCATATTCAGTGTCATTTTGTTTAAACACGATTGGTGATGTAGCTAAACTATCAAACGTGTTGATGAGACCACCGGATGTGAAAATATCGAGATTACCGAACTTTAGTTTCTGTGTTTCACCAAACTCTACACCACCATTCACGAACAATGTCGTACCCACATCAAGTGCCGCTTCTCGTATAGGGTTTGGGTCACCCATCATAATTTTACCATCATTGCGTAAAAGTATAGATCGGTCCAGATTTGTTCCATTTTCTATAGCACCTTCAATTAATGTACCCGTTATAGGTGTATTTGTGGAATATATTTGAAAGACGTGTTCGGCTGCTATGGACCTGATCCGATCGGGACCCGCACCCGAAGTCGAATCTGTTCCTTTAAAGAAGACAACCTCGGATATACCATCATCGGCATCGTATAATCGCTCTCGTATGAAAGAGTTGCCGAATTCATCGTTGAGCACACCACCAAACGTGAGTTGGTTGCCGATGACGACGTTACCATTCACTTCCAGTTTACCACGGGGAGCATCCGTGCCGATACCAATATTGCGATCACTGTCACTTATGTACATCGCTATTGCTGAAGAGTCGACAACTTGTTCGTGATTCTGTGTAATTCTGAAATCGTTGTTATTTGCGACACCGAGTGACCAACCCGACCGGTTAGCACCATCACTCAAAATAAAACTGGAGAATGCGTTTCCCTCAAGTGAATCAGCCTGTACTGTCATGATAGCGTCCCCATCCTCGTGATTGTGTACGAGTAAACCATTCGTTTCTGGGTTAGCTGTACCTGTACATTTAACTTCTAAATATGCGGTTGGTTGTGTATGACCAATACCAACTCGACCATCTGCACGTAACGTCAATACTTCCGTTTCATCTGTGTATCTATCATCCGATAAGAATATATCGAGCTTAGATCTTGACTTGCCAACTTCTAAGTCGTATTTCCCCATTTTAAATGTTGCACGCACACCATCACGTACAGATGTACCTTCACGGCTTAGATGCATGATATTTTTTACATCCAGAGTACTATTACTTATCGCAGTCGTGTTAGAAACTGACATTGGTGTCCCGTTAACATCAAAGTTATTGTCGTATTGAATGGGTCCATTAACGATGACTGTTCCACCAGATGTGTGCAGGCGACCTTGAGGTGTTGTCACTCCGATACCCACGTTACTTGTCTCAAGGATGGTCATTTTTGGAACCCCCATCGTATCCGTCGTACTCGCATAAAAGTTAAGACCTTTACCTGTACCCACGCGACTTTCAATCTTTGTCTGTGTTCCACCCACATCTGAAAATGCTTTCATGTAATTTGTCCCAGTACCCATCGTAAAGGCGTTACTCCCGATAACACGAACCGTACCACCCACCGTAAGTCTATCCGTGGGTGATGTGTTTGCGATACCGACATTCCCTTCCGAAGAAACACGCATACGTTCGGTTTCCTTCGTCATAAACTGAAGCATCTGAAATTCTGGATTCGTTCGGGCACCGAAAATATTGATGATTGAGGTGTTGGCTGCGACTGGACCGGCGACCATCGTAACTGCATTAGAAGCTGTGTCAGGTCCATCTGTATCTGCGTGGATGAGGACGTTCGCTACAGATGTAATACCCGAATCACCTTCAACTTCGATGAAGTCTTGGACACGAATCGACTCTGTGATGAGGCGTGATGTGACTGTATTTCCCACGACAGTCAGGGCATTACCACTGAATGCATTCGCGAATATGACGTCACCGATAGAAAGTGTATCAGTGGGGGAAGAATTTGCGATACCGGCTGGAAGTGCACCAGTTGTTCTAAGACCATCCGTTTGTATGATGGAGTTTACTATGACAGGGATGGGTGCGTCGGCGTCCATAGTAATGAGGTCACCGACCGTGAGGCCACTGTCACCGACTCGTAAACCTTCAAAGAACCCATACCCATTCGCGTGAAGAATGTTGGATGTACCCGCCGTATCATCGATGTACAGATTGGAACCCACAGCGAGTGTATGCATAGGCGCACTGTTCGCGATACCCGCATTGTTTTGTGTATAAAACTCACCGAGGATGTGAAGGTTTGTGGTGTTTGACGAATCTAGGGCAAAATTTGCGGTCGTGGGTCCACCAAAAGTCCTGGATAATTTAAACGTATCATCATTTTGTGTATACCCGAGGAAGATGTTGGAGGCACCCGGTTCATCCACCATGAGTACCGCCGTATCGTACGTCCCGTTATTTCCCGTACCCATCTGGATGACAGCGTTTGAAACGACGAGATTGTTCACACTCGTATAATCAGGAATCTCCGTGATGGCCAGATTACCGGTGATGTCCACGTCACCGATAATCCTAAGGAAACCATCCTGTACGACAACATTACCGTTTTTGAATACTGCGACATTAGAGTCCGTACTGGCCGCAACTTCAGAACCCACGATGAGTTGTGTTCCGACAGACAGATTGGAAGAAAATGTATTTCCAGAAATTTTCAAAACGTTGGACGCGTTTTGGTCAATTAAAAATGTACCAGAACTTGTTTTGAGTGTGTCTGATATGAATACGTTCGTGGCCACGACATTCCCATTCACGATAACAAGATCTTGGCGTGACGTATCAATTGAAAAGTCGTTGACACCAACTTGAAAATTATTGAAGAGTTGACTAGAGGGTACATCGACACCAAATTGCGTCACCGTCGTCCGGTTGAGTGTGGTGAGTCCCGTGAACCGAGTATCACCCGTCGCCACTAACTCACCGGACAAATTAAGATTCGAAACCGTAATCTCATCTGCTGTAATTTCACCGGCGTCGATACTCGCAACCCCCGAAATAACATCCGTCTCTCTGGGTGCGGCATCTAAACTACTCACATAAATCTGGCCAGCCGTGACAAGAATGCCTTCCGCTTGTGTCGCCATATACATTAATTACCGAATAAAATTCCAGCTAAACCATCCTTGATCCTGAGTACATTATAGTTGACGGCATACACATAGGCGTGGGGTCTATTCACGGCTTCGACACCCCTGAGTACGAGCTTCGCATTATCGAGGCGACTGAAGTTACACGAACCGGACGGATTGTATTCTGATGCGTTCACACAAAAGTGGTACGCGAAGTATCTCGTATAGGTCGGTGAGTGGGTTGGGGGGTTGTAGTATGTCCTACCATACGTCGACTTGTAATAGTTTTGGATCGTGTGGAAATACGTCGGACTCATATTTTCAAAAAGAGGTGTACCGTTGATGTACATGTCCATATTTTTAAACGAAAATCGATCGAGAGCCGGGTTGATCTGACTGGCACCGAACCCAACAAAGATGGACTTTACGGGGTGGTTGAATGTAGAAATATCAAATGTATTGTTTCCACCGGATTGGGTCACATTGTCTGTGATGGATTCGAGTGGAAACTCGATTCGCTGTGTTTGTGTAATGACAAAGTCCATCGAGCGTTTCACGAGTCGCTCCCGCTCTTCTGTATCGAGAAAGACGTAATTTCCATACATATGTGCTCGTTTTTCAGTCTCTGGAATGTTTGCAGTATTCGCTTCATCAAAATTAATTCGTATCTCAACCTGATGATTCTGTAGCGCGACCAAGGGTAAAAATGCTTTATGGTCACAGAAAAAAAAGTGAAGGGGGACGAAAAACTTGTTAGAAAGAGACGCTTTATTGTTCAGTTCCTGAGACTTGTTGTACGTATCCGCTAAATAATTTGGCCAAATCTCACTGAAATAATCAAAGTGTTGTGAATCAATCTTTTGTCCACCGATAAAGAGATCAATTGTGGAGTTGTAAAAAAGATTCGATGCGATATTGTCTCGACTGTTACTGCCAGATTCAAACCAAAGTCCATTAATAACATCTCCCAAAACTGGAATGGTGATCGACGTGTCATCGACGGAAATTGTTTTTATAAACTTTGGTGCTTGAGAAAAGTTTGTATGCCTCGTAAACTTTGTACGGAAGAACGAATGTCCTTCATCACTCATCAAATAAACATCTTGAACACCTTTGGAGACGAGTTGTATTAATGCACCAGACATTTAATAGTTGTTCAGATTATAAAAACAGGCACTTTCCCTGAGGGAAGTCACTCTTCTTTTCTTCCACAAACTTTCCATGAACTTTGAATCCACCTTGGCGGTACACTTTCATTCTCTTGTAATACATCGCCGTAAATACCGACCATGGATCATGAACATCATAGATGTGTGGATCATTCTTCTTCCCTTTCGTCTCTCTCATAATTCTTCCGATACTCTGAGTGATATCGGACTTAGGACTGGCTAATATGACCGTGTCGAGGGTTGGGATGTCGAGACCTTCATGGGCTTGACTGAACGTTGCAAAGATGATTTTCTTTTTGGATGATTCCTGGAGTGCCGCTTCCTTCATACCACCCATGTAGAGACCGGACGTCTTGGGGAAACATTGGTGAAGAAGTTCACAATGTTGACGGCGGTCACTGAGAACAAGAAGCTGCCTTGTACCAGCTGAAGCCTTTTTGACAAGTTCAACCAACATCTTGTTTCGTGCTCTATCCTCGACGAGCTGGGTAATCATGTTGGGCATGGAAATCTTTCCGTTTCGCATGGAAGGTGGTGGGTTTCTATAATTTGCTGAATCAAAAGTCACTGGAAATACTTCAACTTGTTCCTGATTTTTTCTTTCAACTGCAAAAAAGGTTGGACCCATGAACCAATGAAGAACTTTCGTGAGACCATCTTTCCTTTCAGGTGTTGCCGAAAGTCCAAAGATATGTTTAGGACACATTTTGAAAAGACTTTGACTGAAAACTTTCGCACAGATGTGATGGGCTTCATCGACAATCAAGGTACCCACCGTGTCAAAGTCTGTGAATGAGTACTCCTTGAGGGAAAGGGATTGAAGCATCGCGATGACAAAGTCACAGTCAACCTCCTTTTTATTCTGTTGGACAACTCCGATCGTCGCACCGGGACAAAACTGCTGGATACGTTCACGCCACTGATCCGCCAAGAACTGTTTGTGAACGACAATCATCGTTCGATAGCCCAACTTACACGCTATGGCCAAGGATACCGTCGTCTTCCCGTAGCCACATGGTAGAGAAAGGACACCGTGACCTGCTTTAAGTGCTGCTGCGAGTGCTTCATTTTGATGTGTAGCGTCTCGGAGTTGTCCAGCAAACTTTGCCTTGATTCGAGTTGGTTCGGGTCTTCGATCCTCCTTGGACTCTCCAAGTTTAGCAGTTCCATAGAATCTTGGAACGCAGACTCCATTCTTAGTTGGTCGGAAAACTTTGAAAGGCGGTGGAGGAAATCCAAAGTCCCCATTTACGATGGGTCTTACCGTAAGTTCCTTTTTAATTTCTGGGATTGGACCCTCTTTCACCAGGTATCCGGTTCGTGTAAGCATACTTATTTAAAGATGATAAACTTTAAATGAGTACAAGATGCCTACCGTCGACGTTGAAGAGAACATTAAGAAGATTCGTATGAATATCGAGCAGTTGACCCAGGAAGTGTTCCGCCTTCAGGGTATGCTCCAGACCTTTGAGGGGTTTAAGAAGGGTGGTCTGACTCAGATCGAACTTCCTCAGGAAGTTGAGGAACTCGAGAGTATCCAAGAGAAGCCCGAGTGATTTCCTACATTCCAAACACCCTTGAAATCCGTGTGAATTTCCACTTCATCACCCTTTATAAGAGACTGTATGGGTCGGCCCCTGACCTCACACATCACTCTCCTATATCGGAATGGAACTTTCACAGTGAGTACCCGACCATCGAGTGGGTTATCCACTTTTTGATTTTGTATGAGATGTATTTTTGATGTGTGCATTCGTTCTATAATTTCGGAAACGTTGGTGGGGATTACAAAACGAATATACTTTTTACCATTGAATTCATACATGGGTTCATGAATTGTCGCCATAAACTTCATTGGTTTCTGTTACGGTACACTAAGACTAAAACTATAAGTATCACAAGAGTAATTGAAATGACTTGCGAAAGAAGTATGGGATTGAGTGGTTCCCTTGTACCGAATTGTTGGTGACTCAGGGCTCTAGACACTTCCACTGCAGCTTCGATACTCGAGTAAGGTGTGTTACGTGGGGACATCATTCCACACATCGCAACCTTGGAACACTTTCCAAAGAATGGGAGTTGTCCATGAAGACTCAAAACACCCGAAGATTGAGAAAATTCCCAACGCTTTCCTTTCCATTCGGCACCCCACGCAATCCGCATCTCTTTCGGACTGGGAAGACCCAATTGTTTGAGTACTTCTGACTTGAGCATTTCAGGGTTTGTCACCAGGATGTCTTCATTCAAGTCGCATATGACACATGAAAGTGTCTTGCCATCAGAGAGTACCTTGGGTTGAAGGTTCCACCTTGTTTTCGTAGCAATTTCAAGATCGGATTGAATTTCAATTGGGTCTTCATAATCTAAGAGAACATTGATAGCTCCATACGTACTTTCCCGTACCTTTTTGTCTGCGTCCTCACCCCAGTTTTCAGCGAGAAAGTTTAGGGCTGGGCTATTGTCGAGACACAAAAAGAGCATACCATCTTCGACTATTGTACCATTCGAAAACTTGGCCATGTATGTATCTTCGCCATATGCGACACTCACGAGCTCCACATTAAACACAAAGTTACCACCAGCATCCATGACTGCATTTTCCATTGCGTCACACATAATTTTTCCCGAAACCTTTTGTGTGTATGGCTTTGAAAGTCCGACATGATTCAAATTTTGTACAAACTCATAGGCAGACATAACATCCCACGTGACACCATCCATGATCAGTGGAAGATGTTCGATGAGAAGTTGCCCCTTTTCACTCAGAGTACCGACAGCGTCTTTCACGGACATAGACTTGTACTTATTCGACTGGGTCAAAACACGAGCGAACATCGTGAGAAGAGTCCCATAATCTTTAACACTCAGAGAACGCAGGACAAAGCCAATATGTTCCCCATTATCTTTCGCCTGGAACATATCATTCCAATCGATACCCATTTCACTGAAGAGTGACTGTGTGTTTACAAATGCACGATCAAAAACAATTCTATGTGCGTGGAGGTCTCTGACTTCATCATCTGGTTCCCACCATGAACCACCACCCGAATCTTTTCGGTCGTATATGGTCACTTCATGTTCTCCTGACTTTAGGAGTTCCCATGCGAGAGACATACCCGTGGGTCCGGCTCCGACGATATGAATCTTCATTCTACTTTTAAGGGATATATAATTTTTCGTGCATGAGCGTGTAAAATCCGACGAGAGCTATTGTTAACCAAAGTTGTGGTTTCATGTAGCGTCGACCCTTATAGAGGAGAAATAGCATCAGGAGTAGGTGGGTAGGAATGGGTTTCTCGGGTCCATATTTGAGATGGAATCCAGTCATCGCCATCAGAGTGAGTATCAGCGCACTGATGAACGAAGTTTGAGATGGTTTGTATAAAAACCATGCGATCATGAGAAGTGCGACGTATGAGATGAAGATTGAACGCCTGAAAAGTTCGCGTATACTGTCCACGATGGCGAATTTTTCACCCGTTAAAAGTTTTGATTCCCAATGAGGTCCCAGAATGAGATATGAAAGGTACAACACAATGAAGATCATTTATATAAACCCAGTTTTTTTACGCTCCTCGGGAGTTCGCAAAGCATACATCACACTCAAGAATATGAGAGTCGAGAAGAGGGCGTACTCAATGTCCTTCGTGGCACTGAAGGCGATGAGCATAAGAGATATGAAACGGAATATTTTGTTATCGAAAAGTACTCGTAATCTTTCTGGAATCTGGATCGCATTACCAGAGAAGAGACCCTGGTACAAGATGATGAGGGAGAAGACAATTGGTTGGGTACGTACAAATACTTCAGTCGGTTTCGTGACTGGACTAAACAGGTTTGCGAGTTTCACCATTTATATAGCTTAAGAAAATAAAAAACTTTACAGAAAGTAGAATGTTATGTGTTGCTCAACATGTACCAGTCAAAGTTCCAAATAGAAAACTTAAAACATGGAAGTTTGCTGGTAAGTTTCTTTGGAAGAATGCAACTGTACAGAATAAATCAGAATTGGGTCGTTGGACAAAAGGGGAACTTCTTGAACTTGGTCCAACCTTTGTAAAATTAGGTCAAATCGCTTCGACGAGAGGGGATCTCTATCCACCAGAATTTACAAAAGAGTTGGAATCATTACAAGATGAAGTCCCTCCCGTGGAAT
>Ga0206682_10002382_pt1 | contig 17093 bp, 14 predicted proteins | sample M240m12015metaG_FD_155444 | JGI IMG/M metagenome (GOLD analysis project Ga0206682, IMG submission 155444) | Ammonia-oxidizing marine archaeal communities from Monterey Bay, California, United States - M2 40m 12015 | ecosystem: Environmental > Aquatic > Marine > Intertidal zone | place: USA...
TATCTTCGGCGCTAGTAATGATCTACAGATTTACCATGATGGGTCTAATAATCGTATTGTGGACAGTGGCACTGGCTCTCTTTACATACAAGGGCAGCAAGCTATTATTTTAGCTAACGCTGATGCTTCAGAGTTTTATGCCACTTTTGATGTAAACGGAGCAGCAACACTTCGTTACGACAACGCCCAAAAACTCGCCACCACCAGCACAGGTGTAGATGTCACAGGCACAGCTACCGTAGGCACGATTACTGTATCTAGTGTATACCCTCGCATTAACCTCACGGATACAAATAATGATTCTGATTGGTCTATAATTAACGACAACGGGAACATTACGTTTTACGATGTGACTAATGCCAGCCACGCTTTCCGTATAAACGATGACAGCAGTATTGTAGTGCCAGCAGGTGATCTTGACGTAGGTGGCACCACTACATCTAACCAGTATCTACTTGATAACATTGCCAAAGACATCTCTGACACTGCTGTAGATGTATTCGTTTACGACACCAGCAAGGACAGCGATGGCGGTGCATGGCGTAAGCGCACACAGAACACTAGCTGGTACAATGAGACACTAAACACTAGCACCCGTGGTAGCCGTAAGGAGTTCCCTGCGGTTGCTGTTATTGTTCTTGAGTCATCTACTAATGATATGACAATATATGATGGTGATGATCCTGATCTGCCTATGTGGATGGTCATGAATGATTACCCAAGCATTTACAGTTCCGCAACAAATACCTCAGTAACAGCTATGAATGGTATGCTAGTGCAAGGCAATGGGGGTTCGTCTGGCGGTCTAGGGATTACCGAATTTATCCAAGACAGATCGTATATTCGAATAACTAATGCTTCTGCATATTGGTTGCAGAATGTTGCAGGAAGAAATGCGGGGACATCTGGCCCCGTTGTGCCTATATTTAGCGCAGGTATTGTAAATCGTGCAGTCAACGACGTAGCCATGACCGTGCTACCCAACGCCCCTCTTGATGCTGCTACAGGATTGCCTGTGCCGACTATTGCGGTGGCGACTGATGGTGGCGTGAGTGTTATCAAGGATGATGGGACTGTTGTTGATATTACATTCAGTAGTTTTGGTTTATGTTCTTATGTTTCATTTACAGATGAGCAAAAGATTTCATTTACAACGGATGACACATCAGCAAATCAAAGGTTCCTTAAAGTTTATGCTATCCCCAACGCTGACGTATCAGAAGGCTTGGGTTATGATGACAACACCGCATTGGAAAGTTATGATATTCGGTCTGCTGGAACGGGGGTTGATTTGTCTTTATTTAAATCTTCTACCTTCGGCGGTACGGCCCAAGGTCGTGGGATTGTTGGCAGGAAAATTGCCAGTACTTCGGGTGTTGGCATTATTGACCCAAACACTGAACAGCCGTCTAGAGGAATGGTTTCCCTTATCACCTCCGACTACAACACAGGCTGGATGAACGGCGACATCAAACTAGCCACCTTGTCCGACACCGATGATACTGACGTTACTGGCAGTGAGTTGGTGACGAATGGTACGTTTGATAGTGATCTTACAGGTTGGACTGTAGGCGGAACAGGGGCAACGGCAACAGTTGTATCAGGACAAGCGGTATTAACCCGTAACGGAACAAGTGCAAAGATATTCCAGAATATTACAACAGAGGTCGGTAAAACGTACACAATTACGGTGGATTTTGTTGGCGCAACAGGCGGTGCATATTTCTATGGATTTTTCTCTGGTGGCAGCGTAGTTACCGCAGTAACTAACACCACTGGTACATACACCTTAACAGGGGTTGCAGGTTCAACTAGCGAGTATTTCCAAGTAAACATATATAATACTTCTAGCGGAACTATCACTATTGATAATGTTTCCATTCGTGAAGCCGAAGAAGACCGCAGCGTGAACGGCAATGGTCTACAAGTGTTCGGCACTGTGACCAAAAACCCTGTGGCTACTGGTGCTGATTTGGTGGCGTATGGTCCGTTTACTAGCACTAACTACTTGAAGCAGCCACCTAATGCCGTCATGGCTTTTGGTACTGGTGATTTCTGTTTTATGGGGTGGGCAAAAACTTCAGACGTAGCTACTACACAATTTATATGCCAATTAGATGGTGGCAGTACGGCAAGTTCTTTAAGTTTTCTACTACTGTCATCGGGTGTATTTAGACTTAGTTGCAGGAACGCCACTGACTACGCTATTGATAGCAAGCCTGCCGTTGCAAATGTGTACAACCATGTGGTTGGAATACGGCGCAACGGTACGCTGGAAATGTATGTGAACGGTGAGTATTCTTACTCTGGCTTGGTAACTTCCATTACAAACAATACAATAAACTTCACTGAAGATGGTACTAGTTTATTTGTAGGTAATAGGGAGGCGCTTAGTGGCCCGTGGAAAGGCTCCCTAGCCCTCCTACGAGTATCAGCCACAGCACCCACAGCAGAACAGATTGCTAAAATCTACGAGGACGAGAAGGTGCTATTCCAAGAGGGCGCACAGGCTACTCTACACGGCTCCTCAGACGCAGTAACAGCTTTGGCCTATGACGATGCCACAGAGTTGCTTCATGCAGGTACAAGCGCAGGACGTTCAGTCTTCCAAGGACTACGCAGAGTAGAGAACACTACCAATGCAGTCGGTGCAGCAATCAGTGCCAGCAACGGCCTAGTGGCAGAGGATTAATCCATGACAGTTAAAGTATCAAAACCAGCCATAAATGTACGGGAGGAGTTGGCTGACCTCCGCAAGCCTACGGGTGTAGCTGGCGAGGCTATGCTTCGTGCTGAGACACCACAGGAACAGTTTAACCTGATTGGCGCTGGTCGTAGGAACCTGATTATCAATGGTGATTTTTCTGTATGGCAGAGGGGAACTTCGGGAGTAACAGGTTATGCTTCATCAGCTTGGAAGTTCGCCGCTGACAGGTGGAAGTTCTACACAAGAGGTAACACAGGGGTAGGTAGCTTTACTAAGTCTACAACACAAATAGACGGCGTGTCGCATGATGCTGCTTACTTTGATCTTACTACGGGTAACACCGTTGGCGCTGCATTTATTGCACAGTATATTGAGGGCGTTGCAGCTAGAGGAAAGCACATTACTTTTAGTCTTTGGTATGAACATGTAAATGGGGAATATCCAACTATTCGAATTAACGGGGCGGGTAACAATGTGTCTGCTACTTTAGTAAATGGCTGGAATGCGATAACTACAAAAGCCAGCGACACGTATAATGCAGATGCATTGTCTGTAGGGATCAACGTACCTAGTGCAAACCCTTGCGGTTTTAAGTTCACTCACGCTCAACTAGAACTAGGCAAAGTCGCCACGCCTTTTGAACACCGATCCTATGGTGAAGAACTGGCGTTGTGCCAGCGGTACTATGAAGAGGTATATGTTTGGCAGCAAGGTCATGCCAGTGCAGCAAACCAATATGTAGCTAATTCTACAGGCACATATAAAACAACAAAAAGAGCCACACCCGTCCTCACACATCAAGTTATTTCTGGCGGTTCATCAAACGGTGTTTCGTTTGGGTCTTTTAGGAACTTTTCTTTAGGGGGGTTTGGCGTTCAAGGTATATCTACTAAAACTGGCGAGGTTTACCGTGATACCCTAGTAACAGCAGATGCGGAGCTATAACTATGGATAATATGAACATCACAGCAGCGCAGTACCAAGCTGACACATTTTCAGGCACCAACATCTCCATCCAAGCCACCATCGACGGAACTGAAATGTCAGTCCCCCTCGACACAGCTAACCGTCACTACGCAGGTATTGTAGCAGCAACAGCGGCAGATGGGTCATTCTGGGGCGACACTGTTCCAGAACCAATGGCCACAGAAGCAGCTACTTACCTGTTCAACAAACAGCTTGCAGACTATCGTGTAGCTACAGCCCGACTAGCACAATATATCGTGTCAGTGGGCCGTGCAGAGGTAGTCGAAAGCCAAGCTACAGGTGAACAAGTCTGGGATGAAGATGCAGGGGAGATGGTAGACGTGATGCACGATGTCATTACAGTCACAGCTATTGATCCTGTTGAGGCTACAATCACACGCACAGTGTACTCAGATGACATTGATGCAGAGCCTACAGAGGAAACTATTGAGAACCCTCTTATTACAACTGATGTAGCAGAACGTGCAGCCGCACAAGCTGTCGTAGATGCTACACCTCAAGCAGTAGTGGATGCTAATTAATGTTCTTTGGTAGCTCCCCCTTTTCGCTTAACGCCTTTGCTTCTACTGCAGAGACACGCTTTGAAGTTCAGGGTGTAGCTGCCACTGCATCCACTAACTCAGTTGTAACTATTTCTGTAGCTAATACCTCTATTGTAGGGGTTACTTCTACTGTTACTTTAGGTAATGCTGTAGCGATAGCTAAAGCTCTAACAGTTAGTGACTCTGTATCTACTACAGCTTCTCTAGGTACAACTATTGTCACCGCTAACGCCAATGTACAGCCTTCAGGGGTTGACTCTCAAGGCTATATCGGTACAACTACAGTCTCAGCCTTAGCAAATATACCTGTTACAAGCCCTACTCTTTCTGTTGTAGTTGGTAGTCCAGAAATTACTGCTAAAGCTGTTACATCTGTTACAGGCGTAGAAGCAAGTCTTGATCTAGGTGTGATAGACATCAGTACTACTAACGTATTCGTTATTAGCTCTGTACCGTTGAACATCTATACGCAACGACCTTCTGTAGTTACATCTCAGTTTGACTACGCATCCCTTGAAGACAGTTACAGCAGGAACAGGGTAGTCTACGTAGAGGCTACTTCGCAGAGATTTACTGTCCTCGTCCCCGCAGACCATGCACAAAGAACCGTACACATTGAGGCTCCTAACACGGATAGAGTTGTCCGAATAGCAGCATAAGGAACATACTAATGTCATACAAATGGCCTGATAAAGATAAAGATGAGGTATTAGACTACAGTGTAGACTGGTCCCGTTTCTTAGGAGATGATAACATCTCTGGTGTAACTTGGTTTATTAATGATGCAAATGGCGTTAAGACTGAAGTAGACGCTGCGGATGTCGTCAATGGACTGCAGATGATCCAAAAGACAAACACACTGAACGTGGCTACTATTCGCTTATCCTTAGGGACTAACAACGTACGTTATACCGTCACGTGTAAAGTTACTTCCGTAGAAGGCTTACAGTATGAGCGTTCTGTATTTGTACGTGTTAAGGAGAAGTAAGAATGGCATACAATTTTATTGGTCTGGTTAATGACGTTAACCGACGCCTTAACGAAGTAGAACTAACAACAACAAACTTTGCTGGAGCACAGGGTTACTACAACCTTACCAAGGATGCAGTTAACGCATCTATGCGCCACATTCACCAAGAAGAGTTTGAGTGGCCTTGGAACCATGCAGAGGAAGAAGAGATTCTAACCCCTGGTGAAGTTCGTTACAGTATGCCTTACAACAGTAAGACTGTGAATATGAATAGCTTCCGCATTAAACGGGATGCAGCGCTGGGCATAGGAACAACTAAGCTTACTGTATTGAATTATGAAGAATATCTTGACAAACATGTAGATGCTGAGTATAACTCTGGGGAAGAGACAAGAGGTGTTCCTAAGTACGTTATTCGTGCACCTAGTCGTGAGATTCTCTTTGTTCCAGCACCTAAAGAATCTTACGAAGTAATCTACGAGTACTACGCTACGGGTGTAGATATGGCGCTCTTTTCAGATGTCCCTGAAATACCTGAACAGTACAGACACACTATTGTAGACGGTGCTATGTATTACGCCTACGTCTTCCGTGGTGACATGCAAGCAGCCAATCTTTCAGAGGCTAAGTTTAAGGTTGGTATTAAGAATATGCGTTCTGTTAATATTAACCGCACCGAGTACATCCGAGATACACGAGTACATTACTGATGGCTACGAATTGGCAGACATTCCCTATTGAGTTTAAAGGTGGTCTCATCTCTAATCTCAGCCCTCTTCAGCAGGGTTCTAATGCTGTTGGTTCTGCCACTATCTTGCAGAACTTCGAGCCTGCACGTTCTGGTGGTTACACTAAGTTGCAGGGTTACATAAAAGCAGATGATACCGAGATACCTGGTTCAGGTCGTGTTCTAGGTGTTAAAGTAGTCAACCCTAGTGAGTATATTGCAGCTAGAAGTAACGGATCTGTTACTGAGTACCACCTGTCTACGGGTAGTGGTTGGACTTCTTTAGGTACAACATCCTTAGCAGGTGGTAAGATTCGTACCACTGAGTATAACTTTGGTGTAGGTCACTTTGTAATATTCGTAGACGGAACTAACTACCCTGTCTTGTATAACGACACATCTAACACAACATCAGACATTTCATCTAATGCAGACCTACAGGGTGCTGAACAGGTAGCTATCTTTAAGAACACTGTGTTTTTCTCTAAGGGTTCTAACCTATACTTCTCTGCACCCTCTAGTTCTACAGACTTTACTGCAGCAAACGGTGGTGGAGTTATAAATGTTAGTCACAGTATTACAGGTCTTATCTCTTTCCGTGATCAACTAATTATCTTTAGCCGTAATAATATTCAACGTCTTACGGGTACAACTCTAGCTGACTTCCAGCTTAACCCTATTACCGAGAGTATCGGCTGTCTTGATCCAGATACCATCCAAGAAGTTGGTGGTGACGTCATGTACATGTCTCCTGACGGTATTCGTCTTCTAGGTGCGACTGACCGTATTGGTGACTTTGCACTTGAGGTTGCTTCAGACCCTATTGCTGATGACGTTTACAAGTTTGCTCAGAGTACTTCGAACTTCTGCTCTATTGTTGTACGTGAGAAAGCTCAGTATCGTATCTTTGCTTATTCTGAATCGGAACAATCTAAAGTTGCACGTGGGTTACTTGTAACTAAGTTCTCTAACCAAGGCGCTGCTAATATGGCTTGGGGTGAGACTTCAGGAATTAAGGCTTACGTAGCCGACTCTAAGTATACATCATCTGCAGAAACTATTGTGTTCGCTAACGAAGACGGTTATCTTTACCAGATGGAACAAGGTTCTAGTTTTGATGGTACATCCATTGAGGCTATTTATGAATCACCGTACATGCCAATCTCTGACCCGCAGATACGTAAGACATTTTATAAGTTAACTTCGTACATTGATCCTAAGGGTTCATTCTCTTTAGATTTGTCAACTAAGTACGACTTTACAAGGGCTAACAACCAAAACTTAATCCAACCTGCTTCTACTAGTATTTCTAGTTCTGGTCTAGCTGTTTCTTTTTATGGTTCTGTTAGTGCTACTTATAATGTTACTACGTATGGCGGTGAGCTAGACAAGGTTTATCAGAACCAGATTATCGGCTCAGGTAAAACTATTTCAATCCGTATTGAAGATAACTCAACAAACCCTTCATTCACACTAGATACTGTTCTGCTAGAGTTTACTCAGAATGACAGGCAATAATAAGGAATACCTCTGATGGTAGGTTACACTCGCCAAGATACGGCAAACAACATCGCTAACGGTAACGTAATTGATGCGGATGATCTCGACAGCGAGTTTAATGCCGTTGAGGATGCTTTTAACTCGACTTCAGGCCACACACATGATGGTACTTCAGGTCAGGGTGCGGCTATCTCGAAGGTCGGTCCAGGTCAAGACCTTATTGTAGGTACAACGACTGTACTTCCTAAGGCCAACAACACCATTGATCTTGGTTCACAAGCTGCTCAATTTAAAGATGCTTGGTTTGACGGAACAGTAACGACTGATGCTTTGACTGTCGGTAACAACGGCTACACAAACATTTCTAACAACGAATATGACGTCACTTCAGGTGGTCTAACTTTTGATGTAGCAGGTGATATTACTCTAGATGCTGACGGCGGTGATGTCGTACTTAAAGACGGCGGTGTTACTTACGGTAGCTTCAAGGGTGTTTCTAACGAACTGTCTATCTTCTCAGGTACAACAGAGGCAGTTACACTTACAGGTACTGATGCTGTAATTCAAGGTGATCTAGATGTAACTACAAATGCTACTGTAGGTGGTACTATGTCTGTTACAGGTAACATGACTATCCCTACGGCTGACTTGACACTTAACTCAGGCAATGCAGTAATCGGCGGTACTCTTTCTGTTACAGGGCTGATTTCTGGCACTGTCTCTTCTATAGCTAACCATGACACAGGTGATTTGTCAGAAGGTTCTAACCTCTATTACACTACAGCACGTGCTCAGACAGATGCTAAGACTGCTATTTCTGTGACTGATGCAGGTGGTGACGGCAGTGTTACTTACTCAGCAGGTACTATTACATATACAGGTCCAAGTGCTACAGAGACACGTGCTCACTTTAGTGCAGGTACAGGTGTATCCTACTCAAATGGTCAATTCTCTATTGGCCAAGCTGTTGGTACATCTTCTAACGTAACCTTTAACAACGCTGTCGTGAATGGCAACCTGACTGTAAACGGAACGACTACTTCTGTTAACTCTAACGATGTAAACATTGGTGACGCTACCCTTACTCTTAACGCAGATGAAACAGGTAGCCCTACTCAAGACGCTGGTATCACTGTTGAGCGTGGTACTGCCACTAACAAATCTTTCTTGTGGGATGAATCAGAAGACGAGTGGTCTGTATTTGGTGAACGTATTAAAGCAGGTACGTTTGAGGGTAACTTATCTGGCACAGTGTCAACAGCATCACAACCCAACATCACATCTCTTGGTACACTTACTACTCTTACTGTAGATGATATTACCATTAATAGTAGTACTATTTCAGATTCAGGTAACATGGCATTAGATGCTGGTGGTGATGTTACATTAGAGGCTGGTGATGACATTATATTAGAGGCTGCTGATGATATTGTATTAGATGCTTTAGGTAATGAGATCTACCTTAAAAAAGGAGGTCTTACACGAGGCTCTATTAATGTAGGTACTTCAAACACACTAAAGTTTAAGGCAGGTACTACTACAGAAGAGATGCGCTTAAACAATAACGGTCTTCTAGTTAACAAAGGTCTTTACGTAGGCGATGTCAATTCAACACCTTCAGACAATGAGATATATGCTGTTGGCGACATTAGGTCAGGTAATGATCTTCGTGCAGCAGATCATGTTTACGTAGGCGAAGACCTAATTATGCAAGCAGGGGCTGCTGCTTGGAAGTTTGAAGTAGGATCGTCTAACGAACTTATCATCTCTTATGGCGGTGTCAGAAAGATGAAGTTAGATACATCTGGTAATCTTACTGCGGCTGGTAACGTATCAGCTTATGGCTCTCTATAATGGCTATTCAATCCTCAGGGGCTATTTCTTTAGCTAACGTACAGAGTGAGTTTGGAGGTAGTAACCCCATCAGTCTCTCCGAGTACTACCGTAATGGTTCTTACGTGACATCTAACAATACGTCTGTACCTACTAGCGGTACTATTGACCTGGGAGACTTTTATGGGTCTGTTAACCAGTTCTCTTTTAGCATTACTTCAAATACTCAGAACGCAAATATCCGTACACTAGCTGTCGCTGCTGGCTGGGATGGTTCTGCTCCTCTAATAACAACTGTTAACTCTGGTGTTTGGCTTTGGTCAGACAGTACAAGCCTTGGTGGGGTTATTATCTCAGGGTCTTTCCCTGGGGGTCTTACTCTACTAAACTACGGTAAAATCATAGGTAAAGGTGGAAAGGGTGGCAACGGAAGGTTGTCGCAGGACATAGGTGAGTCTGGCGGTGCAGGTGGTCCTGCTCTTACTGTAGCCTCTACAAGTGTATCTATCACAAACAATTCTGGCGCTTACATTGCAGGCGGCGGCGGTGGTGGTGGTGGCTCTGGTCGCCAAACTGACGACAATAACTACGCAGGTGGCGGTGGTGGTGCTGGCGGAGGTACAGGTGGCGGAGGTCTTTCTGCATCACAACCTGTTGGAGGTTCTAACGGCGCTGTCGGCGCTGTTGGTGGTAATGGTGGTGGAAATGGTGGGGGTACAGGTGGTGGAGCAGGCGGCGGCGGTGCTAGCCCATACAACGGTCACACTAGCGGCGGCGGCGGTGGTCGTATTCTACCAGGTGTAGGCGGATCTTCTGGTGGTGGTTCTGCTGGTGCAGCCGGTATTTATATCGGTGGCGGCGGCTGGGGTGCTTCTGGTGGTGGCGGAGGTTTCCGACAAGGTGCTGGCGGCGCTGGTGGAGCAGCTATCTCAGGTACAGCCGTATCCTTGACTAATAACGGCACAATATACGGAAGCACATAATGCCCCAGATAACGTTGACACCAGAAGAGCTAGAAGCTATGCTTGACCGTGCTGCTAAGCGTGGTGCAAGTGCTGTTCTTAGTGAGCTAGGCTTAACTGACGAAACTGCAGCGGCTGACATTAGAGAGATACGAGGTATGTTAGCTGTCTGGCACGGTACACGCCTAAGTATCTGGAATACATTTGTAAAGATAACAACAGTTGCCGTATTCGGCTTCATCGCTACAGCCATCTGGATGCAGCTAGGCAATAAGTAAGGACTAATATTATGGCTAAGAGATTTGGTGGTTTTACACCTGAACAGATGGGTAAAATTATACCTGAGATGGCTGGTATGCAGGCTGATGAACAAGCTAAGTTCTTGGCTGCTACACCTGGCGCTGCTGCACGTGTCGGTAAGATGACAGAGGCTGCACAGAAGCGTATCGGTATGGCTTATGGTGGCTTAGTTAAGGGCGGTTATGCTGATGGTGGGGATGTAGAGCCTAGCGATCTAGATGCTGCCAAACAAGCTGCTGCTGATAAACAAAAAGCTTTACAGGATGCTAAGAATGCACAGGCGGCTAATCCTTCTGATGAAGCTCTTGTTACTGCGGTTTCTGATGCAGAGGCTGCGGCTACTTTAGCGGGTGAAGGCCTAGCTAGTGCCCAGCGTCAGTACAAAACAATAAACATGCCTACTAATACAGAAGCTGTAGTTGGTGCTCTCAAAGACCCAACAAGCATGGTTACTAAGTCTGACGTAGAGAAGATCGAAGTCACAGATGAACAGAAGATTGACCCTACTACAGGTCAGCTAACAGGGGATACACCTACAGGTACAGTAACGACTGCAGCACCTGTACAGAATGTAGCTGGCCCAGAGAAGACACCAGCAGTAAAGGTAGAACCTACACTTGCACAAGAGGGTGTTCAGGGTGTTGTAGATAAGGTTGTAGCTGCTACAGGTAAGCCTAGCGATGAAGCTTTGGCTGATGCTGCTAGTATGTCACCAGATCAACTAGCTCAGCTAGGCCTAGATGCTGTACAAATACAAGAGGCGCAGACTGTTGTAGCCCCTGATGCACGTAAAATAGAAGAGGGTGAGCTTGTTGAGGGCTCTACTGTTGATCTAGATCGTGTTAAGAAAGAGACTAACTTTGAGGCTGTAACAGGTGCACCATCTACTGATGCTACTGTACAAGGGCAGCTAACTGGTTTGATGGAAGACTTTGAGGGTGCTGAACCTCCTGCATGGGCTGCGGGTGCTATGCGCCAGGCTGCAGCTATGATGGCTTCACGTGGCCTAAGTTCTTCCTCTATGGCAGGGCAAGCAGTAATACAGGCTGCTATGGAGAGTGCATTACCTATTGCACAGGTAGATTCACAGACATTCGCTCAGTTTGAGTCACAGAACCTGTCTAACAGACAGCAGACTGCTATGTTTGCTGCAGAGAAACGTGCTGAGTTCCTTGGCCTAGAGTTTAACCAAGACTTCCAATCTCGTGTTGCTAATGCTGCTAAGATTTCAGACGTTGCTAACATGAACTTTACTGCTGAGCAGAACGTAGCACTAGAGAATGCTCGTATGGCACAGTCTGTAGATATAGCCAACCTAAGCTCAGCTAACGCTAAAGTATTGGCGGATGCTGCAGCTATGTCTCAAACAGATCTGTCTAACTTAAACAATAGACAGCAGACACAAGTACAGAATGCTAAATCTTTCCTAGATATGGATATGTCTAGCCTTAGCAATACACAGCAAGCTACACTATTCAAAGCACAGCAACTAACTAACGCTATGTTCTCTGACCAAGCTGCATCTAATGCTGCTGCACAGTTCAACGCCTCCTCTGAGATGCAGACAGATCAGTTCTTCCAGAACCTTTCATCTACTGTATCCATGTTTAATACAGAGCAAATGGCTGCACGTGATCGCTTCAATGCAGGTGAATCTAATGCTATGGATCAATTCAATCAAAGCATTGTTAATATGCGTGATCAGTTTAATGCTTCTAACTCTCTTGTAGTAGAGCAAGCAAACGCAGCATGGGCACAGTCAGTTTCTACTGCAGACACAGCAGCACAAAATATAGCTAACCGTGATGAAGCTATGGCTGCATCTGAGATGACATCACTAGCCTTTAACGGTTTGCTTCAAGAATCTCGTGACCTGATGAGCTTCTCATGGCAGACGGAGAACAACAATGCGGATCGTGCTACTCAACTTGCTATCGCTAAAATTGTTTCTGAAGATGCTAAAGCGGCTGCAGCGGCAGGTAAGACGGCGTCCCTATGGGGTGCTATTGGTAGCTTTGCTGCTTCTCTCGTGTAATAAACAACATAATCCACAGGATACACAAACTATGGCTGATCCATATAACTTCTCATTTGATGTTGCAGCGTTCTTAGAAGAACAAGAGGCTGCTGATACATCTGTTGCATCTAAAGAGGGTGTAATGAAAAAGCCTGAAGCTCCTGTAGAAGCTCCTATGCCTATTACAGAAAAGTTAAAGAAGCGTCTTGCTGATACAGTACAGGGTTTCTACAACAGTACGCAAGATATACGTGATAATTATAACAAAACACAAGAGATTAACCCTTTGTTTGGCCGTGATGCAGCGCAGAATGAGTGGATGAAGGCTCTTGAGGCTCCCTCTGTAACTACTACAGAACTTAGCCCTGAAATGGATACGATAGCTAGGCAGGACGCACAGGAGCAGGCTGCTATTCGTTCCGTTTCTGGTATTACTGAATCGTTAGGACGCCCAGCGCCTACAGGTCTTATGAGTCCAGACATTGAAGAGGTTCCTGTTGTTGATACGTCTATTGACGAGGCTGTTTCTGAGGCTATAGGTGAATCTGAGACTTCAAGTGATTTTGAAAACATTCTAACTAATCGTTTGATTTCTGAAGAAAAGTTTAGAGCAAAGCCATACCGAGCTACAAAAGGCGAGGAGTTTTTAACCATAGGTTATGGACACTACGGTTCAGATGTTAAAGAAGGCCAGGAGTTAACTAAAGAAGAAGCCTTAACCCTTCTTAAAAAAGATATAAACGAAAGGCTACCAGCTATTCGTAAGGCTATCCCTGCATTTGACAGTTTATCTGACGAACTTAAAGTAGAGATTTCTCAGAGTTGGTTTAGAGGAGGTATGTCAGGTAGCCCGGCTACAATTAAACTCATAAACAAAGGTAAGTTTAAGGAAGCATCAAAAGAGTTCTTAAACAACAAAGAATATATGACTGCTAGAGAAAGAGGTCGGGCGGGTATCATTCCTCGAATGGAAGCGGTGGCTGCTGCCCTGGAAGAAGAAGAAGCTAACTAATGTTCGGACTTCCTCTAGAACTTATCACAATGTTGTTCTCAACGATCCTGGGTGGCGTAATGTCCATCTGGGGTCAATCTAATAAGAACAAGGCTGAACATCAGAAAGCACTAGTTGGTGCTGTAAGCCAAGCACGTGAGCACGGCAAGACAGACGTACACTTTGCTTGGACACGCCGTATTATTGCTCTGTCTGCTGTGTTCTCTATTATCGTATTGCCAAAGCTTGTTGCTGTATGGTATCCTGAAGTAAGCGTAGTAGTAGGCTACACAGAAATGCATGGCGGATTGTGGAACTGGTTATTTGGTACACAAGAAGCAATTAGATGGAAAGCCGCCTATGGCTTTGTTATTACACCCCTAGATACACATATTGTCTCAGCTATTGTAGGTCTCTACTTTGGCGCTGGATTCACAAAGTAAGGTAATATTATGCCAGATCAATTCTCACAACCCATTCCAGGCCAGTCATTGACTGACATTCCACGTAACTCTCCCTGGGAGCGGCCACCTGAGATGGTTGAGCCTGATAAAATATTAGAGCATTATGTTAAGAAGCTTAGCGATGATGAGTTGCTACAGGACTTAGCTCTTGTGTTTGAATTGGGTGGTGACTTACGCTCTACTACAGAGGCGATGCTTCTGATTGGCACACAGCAAGGTCTGCACACGGTAGAGGCAGGTATGATAGTAGCTGAAACTGTAGGCACATATATTAAGCTTCTTATGAATGACATGGGTGTTAACCCTAAAGAAACAAATCGTGACTTAGCAAAAGAATCGACAGACCGTGAGAATAAACGGATACAGCTTCTTATTAAGAATGCCATTGAGAGTGATGATGGTACATCGTCTGGTGTACTAGAAGAAATGCAAGAGGCTGCAGAACCTGCTATGGAAATGCCAGAGCCTAAAGAAGAAACAGAAGCTGAGCCAATGGGTCTCATGTCACGAGGTACAGAATAATGGTTGATTTTACTGCATTTGCTACGGCCTTCCTAGAAGGTTCAGCTAAGAAAATTAATGAACGTAAAGAAAAGAATGAAGATTATGAAGACCGTCAACGTGAGCTTGCTGAGAAGAACAAAGGTATTATCTCTAGACGTGGCCAGATTGTAGGTCAGGCACTTACTTTGGCTAAGCAAGCTGAAGGTCTATTAGCTACACCTGAAATGATTAGTGCTGCGTTGGACTCTGGTCCTGGTGGGTTGCAGACACTAGTTACACAACTAACTGAAGGCAAAGCCAAGCAAGGCAAGCGCTGGAATGCTGAAGCTGCTCAAACTATTGCTTCTCTACCAGAGGGTTACAAGGTGCCTGAAGGCGATCTACAGTCTCGTATTCGTCAGACTTATGGGTTACCTGCGGCATCACTGGGTTCTACTGCAGCGCCTGATCGTTCTTGGTGGCAAAGAGCTACAGGTAAAGACGGTAAAGCGGCTGTTCGTGCTGAACTAGACAAAGAGTCTTTTGTTGATGGCTACTCTGTAATGGACGTCAATGAAGCAGCAGCACAGGCAGAGTACCAAAGCCTTACTAGCGGTACTTACGTGAACTATGTACAGCCTAAAGTGTTTGACGCTGATGACTTGGCTGCAGAAGTAACTACCTTAGAGCTAATGATGGAACGTGCAAAAGGTACTAAAGCATACGTAGACGCAGCAAATGAGTTGGCACGTATTAACAGTCTAGACCCTGTAATTACAAAGGAAGATAAACTAATACGTAACGCAGAGCTTCAACAGGCTAGAGCGGATATGGTTACTGCACAACGTAGCTTCTTAGCTGATTTTGTTCAGAAACGTGCTGCCAGCTTTACAGGCGGTAACTACTTCGATCAAATGGGCGGCACTCTAGCTGCTTACTTAGGTGAAGATTTTGTTTCTTCTATGGATATTACCAATCCCTCAGTAGCACCTGTAGGTGTTAACACGGGAGAGGAGCCTGTCACGAAAGACCTATCTACTGCGGCTGCAGATGTAGAAGCTGCGGGTGGCGAAGTTGAAGTAGATAATACTGCTAAAACGGCTACCTACACACATCCATCCCTTATTGGAGGGTCTATTAAAGTAGAGGCTAATGATGCGGGGCAACCTGTCGCTGCTATGATTACTATGGATGGTAAAGAGTTTACCGTAGAAGGTGAGGCTCTAGATTCTGTCTGGTCTGAAATCACTAACATTAAACCTATTTCTGCAGGACGTGAGTTGAGCCTAGAAAACATTAACAGAGACCTATCTGCTATGTCTCCTGATGAAATGCCTAAACTAGACCCTGCTATGGTTACAAGTGAAGAACGTAAAACTCTATCTAAGCAGCAACTAAAGGCTGCGGGTCTAAGGTATAGCCCTCTTGGTAAGCTACTACAGCACCTACCTGATGGCGAAGAGCGTGACAGACGTGAAGCTGCTATCTTGTTGAAGCGTGAGGCTGATCCAGAGGCGTGGTACAAGATTATGGTACCAGGTATGAATCTAAACCGTCCGTACAAAATTAAGGGTAGTTCCTTGTTCTACATCCCTGATGAAGCCCTAGCACAGTACGGCGGTTCTGTTATATCTGAAATAGAGTTTGATGAAGATTTGCCTAAGAAGACTTTCTCTGAACGTAAGACTAAGAAGTCATTCGGTACAGAAGGTGCTGATCCAGGTGTAGCTATTGAAGGTGCCGAAACAGAAGAAGCCAATACTGTAGATGGTTCTGTACGCCCTAAGGCACGTCCTCAAGGTTTAATGAAAGAACCAGAGGCTGAGGCTAAACCAGAAAGTGCTGCAGTAGATGTAGCGGCTGAAGAGCTTATTAAAGAGCACGGTAGAGACATCCTAAAGTTCCTACGTGATGAAGGCTTTACCAGTGAGGATACAGAGGAAGATATTGCACAAGGCTTAGCTGATTGGTATGCTAACAACAGTGCTAATCTTTCCCTGCCTTCTGCTCCTATGGACAAAGGCCCAATCACATACGTACTTAAAGCGGCACTAGGTTAAGCAAAGGACTAAGAAATGGTTAACAAGATTTCGTCGCTAGAAGAGTTAAACAAGCTTAGGGGTATCACTACCCCTTCGCCTACTACCACCCCTGTAATGACACAGACGCAGAATGTATTTAGCACTGCACCTAAACCTGCTACTAACAAGATCAGCAGCTTAGCAGAGTTAAACGCACTACGTAACAAGGGTGTAGAGCCTGAAGACGAATATATGTTTGACCCTGAGGACACCTTAAAAAAGGATGACCTTAAGACAGGACAACGTGCTAAGATGATCCGTGCTCACATGATTGACCGTCATGGTGTAGACTATGAGGTTGCTGCAGGTAAGTCTGACGATGAAGTCGTAGAAGACTTTATTGACAACATGCGTTGGATGAACACCAACACTGTATCTGTTGCAGGTGAGGTTCGCTTTATCCATGATGCAGATGAGGGTGCTAAGAAACGTGCAGGTGAAGCATATCAGATATATGACCAATTAGGTAATGTGTTTACCAATGACGGATTTACTGGTGCTGTAGATGGTATTAAAGATTACCTATTCT
>Ga0206682_10002389_pt1 | contig 17070 bp, 12 predicted proteins | sample M240m12015metaG_FD_155444 | JGI IMG/M metagenome (GOLD analysis project Ga0206682, IMG submission 155444) | Ammonia-oxidizing marine archaeal communities from Monterey Bay, California, United States - M2 40m 12015 | ecosystem: Environmental > Aquatic > Marine > Intertidal zone | place: USA...
ATGAGACCAGATTCTCTGGCGGCATCTATGAGTGCCATCAACTCATGATAGTCTGTTAGAGCCGTTGAATGGTCAAGTGCAAGATGACGGTGTTTCTCATTACTGATGATAAGTTCTTGCGGTACAAAGCTCTCCTTGGACATAAGCTTGGGATACATCTATCGTGAAAATATCCCATCCTAAAATTGCCGAAACATTGATGAGTATTCTAAATGTGGTCATCGAAGCAACAGCACTAAATGTGTCGTGGTAGTCTTTCAGCCAAACTTGGGTGAAACCTTGTACTACCAATCTAGACTTAAGCGAACCATCTGGTTTTACTTTGTCTACCCATTTGGATCCACAGATATTTGCATCTCCTGCTTCAAAATATCTCCTTGGGTATAAGCTTGGGGTACATCTATCGTGAAAAATAGTTTCGATTTATACATAAGCGTTTTAGGACGAGCGCGTTTGGACGTTGTACGTGTAATCACCTTGTGTGATAGCGTTTATCGTCATCAGATGAAATCTGCACCGTTCGAGCCCGTCGGGTGAGTTGAGTGCTTAAAAACTATCGTTGAGTGACGAACACTCAGCACAACACATTTCTCATTCAGATGCGTCAAGACTCCCAACTGGCCTAGAACTGATTCAGCAGCGTCATAAAGTAGCCTGAAAACGGCATTATATCTCTATTGTGGAGGCCGTGTTATCTCTATGCAAAACCAGTGCCTTTTCAGCCTGAAAAGCATGAAGTTTCCCTTCGAGTATAAGTGAGTCAAGTAGGTGATCAATCGCCTTGTCTGTTCTCAACACTATTTGTTTGAGAAGTTTATATGCACCTCTTCGTGAAAGCACATAACCAAAAGTACCCAACGCTCCTCTTACCTGAATGATACCTGGATGAACCCTCCCAATAGAGTGAGTATGTCCACTATTTAGATAAAACAAATCCCAGCTGACAGGAAGAGTGTTCATCAACTTCGGTAGATCGATTGAGAAATTGTCATCAAGTATGACGTCATCCTCCAAAATTATAATGAATTCGTCTATAGTATTGTAAAATTCCTCCCAAGTGTGCACGTGTGTCAGAAAACAACCAAAACGCATGCGCTCGCGAATGTAGTGCCGATCAACGGGCTTCGCTTTGCTCTCCAAATGTTTCCAACCGTGGTAGAAGTCAGGATCGAATAGACGCACCCTCTTCTTCCCTCCGAACCGACGCACATCAGCCACCGAAAACGGCCTGGAACCGTCGATAGCTTTCATGAACTTGAATTCTAGGCCCTTTCGTTGCAACGACAAGTGTAGTTGCGATGATCGGTTATTTCTTTCAAGCGTCAAAACTACAATATGCTTAGAGCTTTGTCTGTAGTCCACGAAAAGTGGCTCGTTCCTCGCTCTGTGTAACACGAGGTTCCAATTTCTGCCATATTCGCGACGTAGTTCACGGTGAATCCTGGGCACCAGCCTGTTCAACTTGCCGTCAGAATATACGTCCTTAGGCAGAAAACATAGCAAAGGGATAAAACATGCACCACATATAAGACATATCCGTTTCAACGTGCGCCGAAACCTCTGTCGACGAATCCGCGTCGCCACTGAACGCCGTACTTGCGAACGCGACGAAACTAACTTCATGTGTTCTTAAACTTAAGATCTTGTACACAGTGCTTTCATACACGTGGATAGTATGCACGCGCTTCGCCTGGTACGCGATAGGTAGGCATGACTGGCCGAACACCTGATCTATAAGGTCAATGCTAGCAAACGAGTCGGTTGAATTTTTCTCACGAATTTTCACAAGATAAAACCACCCGGTAGTAGAGGGGCCCTTATGATAGAAATTGTATGGTCAGCGACCAAGGGCTATTTCCTCTCTAAGTACGGTGTGTACTGTCTACCCATATGAGGCGCGACGAGCGCCGACCTTTCAGGAAGACCTGCCGACCGTATCTAGAGAATCTTTGGCGCGGACAGGGACTAGTGTATATACTAACCTCCGTTCGAAAAGTTTCCGGACCGTTCATGACTCGTGGTTTCGCGGAGGGGTCTTTTTTTCGCATACCGTAGTAATTATGTGCGTATGACGTGCCCGCATGCAGATGGTGCGTATACTGCGACTGAATAGAAGAGTGGTGTATTTTCAAGTAGATGAGCGCAACTAGCTCGCGCGAGGCGGGGTGGGTGGCATTCTTTTGACGGTCGTAAGCGTATGTCACAGTAAAAGACCAGCCAAATTGAGGCGACGAACGCAACCTTCGTAACACTGAGTGCGAGACTCATTGGTTTTCTTGCGAATTTGACAGCTGTACCCATATCTGCGGTGATGGCGGGTTTCATCCAGCCTTGGGCTCGTTGTGGTTTCTGGTAACTTCGGCGTCTGTTGAGAGACTTAAGGGCCAATAACGCAAACACAGCCCTCCGGACCGTAAGGTGAGGGTAAGGGGGCGGGCGGTGCGGGCGGGGCTAAATCTCAACGTGAAGTAACTTTTTATCATTCACATGCACTTTACTACGACTCATGTCGATGAGCACATTCGCCGCCGAGTCCGCGTCCACTCGTCGCTTCTCCGCGCCCAACCGCTTGCTCAACACGACGACGCCGTTGTCACTCCGGTATCCCGCCTTGGTGAGCGCGTCCTTGTACTTCAAGTGGCCCGGATCGCTCGGTCGCGGCGATTCGACATTCCTCTCGCGCAGTAGCGCCACAGCGGCGTCAAGCGCCGCGGCGTTGTGCTGTCGAGTCGTCGTCTGAGGCTCAACCGATTCAACCGTCTCCACCCGAGCTCGCGACGGCGTCTCAGCGCCGACGCGAGCGACGCACGCCCGCGGCGAGCGACGAAGCGCGACCGGTGTATTTTGATCCAACTCTCCCAGCGCGCGCCGCATCGTTCGCGTCCTCCTCGCGACGCGGAACGCCCACGAACGCACACCCCGATGCACCGCCGACGGCGCGTGTCGTCGAATTAACAATCGACGTAAATCGACCTCGCGCGACCGGGAAAGGCGGTCGATTCGCTCGAAACTCGGCGACGGGAACGAACGAAAAACGAAGTCGTGGTCGCGTTCGTCGACGCGCGTCGATCACGCCATGGCGCGTCGACGAGTGGGCGTCAGTGGAGAAGGTTAAGTCGCTTTTCAGAGGTGCAAATTTCGCCGACACCGTTCGTCGCGACCGCGACGCCGCTCGAGGTAAAAATCGGCGCGCGCGCGCATCGCCCTCTTTAGCGCGCATTCGCGCGATTTCGGCAAAAAACACGCATCCACGCGACGCGCACGTCGCTTGTATGGACTTAACCTTCTAAATGTATGGGGCCGAAGAGTAATTATATATGGTAGGTTGACTAAAAGAGATAGAAATTCGGAAATAATTCGGAAATAGAGTTTGCCGATTTATGCGGATAAGGGCCGTTTTTTTTCTAGGTTTGCATATACAACGTAATCGGTGGCTGTACGTTGTATATACAACGTGAAGTTGGAGTCGACGTTGTATAAATTTATCCTTGCCACCCCCGGCGGCCGGATCACTTTCACACGCGTTTCGAGGTGTGTTCACCTTGCGCAAATTTTCACAACACGAGACGCCTACCCACGTATAAACGCGCGCTGAAGGCATCGAGAAAGCGAGTAGCGATGGGCAGTTACAGACGCAGTTATGTTACACCAGATTCACCCAAATCCTTTGACGTTCTGTAGACAGAAAGTAGTAGTACAGGGTTCCTGGTTCGTGTGCCGTGGGCGTAAAATCAGATGGGAGTCCCGAACGGCGTATACTGGACATTACTACTTACTTCTACGTGGTTTGTGTGTAACATGTTGTTCAACACTGAAATAAGAAAAGCTTTACCGAAAGGGTCCACGCTTTTGGGAGTGATTGATGTCTCGGCGATGCAAATTTTGGTGAGTGGGCTGATCGGCATTTGGCATGGGCCTACTGAACGTGAGCACCAAATCGCTGAAGACTTGAGTGCTAATGTGAAAAAGTCAGAAGCGCTCATTCCGAATTTAGCAAGTACTCTAGTAGTGAGCTTCTGCCATCTCTTAGCCATCATAACTGCAAACTGTAGCTATCTGATAGTCGGTTCAACACTCACACAAATCTTTAAGGCGCTTGAAATACCTTTCGTTTTGGTCTTCAGTGCTAGGTATCAGGGTGAATATCCTTTGCGAAGTGAGGTGTGCGCCATAGGTTTTATCGTAGTGAGTGCGGTAATAGGTGCGTGTTCAACCGGAAAGTACACAAGTGCGTCCCCCTATGCTCCAGTCATAGCACTTATATCTAGTTTTGCGTTCGCTCTGCGGAACACTCTGGCGAAGAGAATAGGTGCAACAGGGTTCAGCGCGCTCAGTTTGTATTCTCTCTACAGTGCTCCGGTCATCATTGTCGTGTGGGCAGTGAAAATCATTACACATGGGCTTGATTATTCTGTCCACACTCTGGTGTCTGCTGTTTTGTTTGCCCTCTATCAGTTGTTTTCGTTCCAGTGTCTAGGACGCATGTCCGTTACCACGCACGCTGTTTTGAATGCAGTTAAACGAACACTCTCTATCACATTCACGATGTTGATACTTCACGAGTCGCTACCGCACATGGTGCTAAGTATGTGCATAGGCATTTTTGGCACTTTCATGTACGCTCGCCCTCAACTTCGTAATGTTGTTAGAAATAGCATAGTTATTTCCCGAAGAGTTCATTCGATAGACAAGTTGTTTTCTGTCAGCTTGTTTGCAGGAATTCTTTATGCTGTGTGCGCTAGCTCATACAATCAAATGTGGTATTACCAAATCAAATACCATCCACATGTTGTCACAGGAAACCTTGAGGTCGTTTCTTTATGGACGTACCCTACAGCACCAAGTGTCGAAAATGGGCAGCTTCCCGATCAGTGTGTTTACCACACTTGTCCTCGCAACATCACACGACTAAGTATTGTCGGGATTTCGCACAATGGGCCGTATGCAAATTTCATCCGTCGTCATGTTTTGCAAAAGATTCTCCATAAGGAAAACTTCGTTCACCACGTTCAAGCAATCGTCTTACTGTCGTACGTAAGAAGCAATCCCACGAAGTGCGCCAAAACTCACGGCAATAGTGATACCATCTGTGCGAGTAACCTGAGTCACTTCGACTCATACAATCCAGAGTTCTTGGACATCCTTCCTCCAAGCGCACTCATTGCAGAAAATATTACCCTTCAGGTCAAGTTCTCGACTCTTAGCTTCGATAATCGTATATTTCAGGCACACGTGGCGAACTCAGGAGACGAAGTTCAAGGTTTCCCAGGAATCCAGTTTATGCCATATTTATCAGAGCATGTCGATAGAGAAACTGGTCTTCCGACAGCTAAAGGGCACATGTTTGGGAATGCATGGTGGGGAGCAAACTTTAAACTGCCTGACGCAAATGAAAACCTTGATTTACTGCTGTTATCTGTACATTTCAGTGGCGAGGGAGCACGAGTTGTTCAAGAAAACATTCCGTGGTTCTTGGCGTACAACGACAAGAAAGGTCATGTGGGCGCTAGAGATTTGCATACTCTGAACTTTCTCCGAGATTTGGGTATCAAAACGTATTTTTCTGGGTGTTTCACTCTGCTTACAGCCTTACAAAAATCGGTTGAGAAAGTGAGAAATAAAATTGTGGTTGTGGACGTGGATTCGTCCCACTTGCCAAGCCACGTAAAAAGTGATCATAGACTGACTGTCCTACGAGCTAATGTACCCACAGCGAATGCAACGAGCATCTTCGAAAGATCAAGGTACGCCTTTTCGTTGATCAGTCTCTACAGCGAGGCAAAAGTGGTGATCACTTCCAGAATACATGCAGCACTTCCAGCTAGTGCTCTGGGGGTTCCAGTTATATTTGTGTATTCAGAACACCTACCAGGTGGCGGTGGAAACCGAACTGCAGGCGTAGTCGAAAACTTCCATGTTTATCGCCCAGGCTCAAACTGGTCTTTTGTGCTTGATGAAATGACTCCAAATCCTGGCAACGACGATCTAGATAGGAAAAGAGCATCACTTTGGCATGCAGTGAAACGTGCATCGCCGTACTACGTTGATTCAGCTTATGCATATGGCATCATTCCTCTCAGTAGGCTTGGAAAGAAACAAACTCTGTCGACACACACACACTTTCATTTCGTGCTCAATCAGTCACAGCTTGATGCTTCACAATTCCGTTCGATCGAAAGTGTCTTCCGAAACCATCCACATGCTAAACTTACTGTGCATACAATGCAGGAGGCGTTCTTACCGCATTTGTTTACTCTTCAAGAGGCTGGTTATGTTGTCATTGAATCCAGTGCGATCTTGGACCCCACCTTGTGCATATGTAAAATCAATGGCGAGTGCCAAAACATCACGAGGTGCGATCTGAATGACACTATTTTGTTTATTTTGCAAAAATATGGGGGGATATATGTGTCTTGGGGAACTTTCATTCTCAGACCAATACGCTTTGATCATGAAAACGGAATCAGTTTGGTGAGTGGTCGCCCAAGCGTCGTTATATTCACGACAAGGCATCTGTGCCGAACGACACCAAACGTCACCCAGAGCGTACCGGGGCGTGTAGATTCGCTAATGGAATGCGATATCCCGACGTTGAACTCAACAGATTTTGCGTCCATCAACACCAAAGATCTGCAGACTGCTTGCATCTCTGTGTCATCGGCAGTAGGAGGTTCTCAAGCACAGCTTTCGGACGTGGTTTCCGAGTCCGCATACACCGTTCATTTAGATTCGAGCAGTGTGACACTTTCGGAGATGATTGGCCGAACATGTTTGGAGTTTTTGAACAGACTTTGTATCCTATGTCACCCAGGAACTGCTGAGGAATTTTTTCATGAAGGTCGAGACATGCAGCAAATTCAGAAAAGTCATCACACTAAGAAAAATCGGTATCCATTAATGTATTCTGCTGTGAAGAACGCAACCACCATGGAAACTGGGGTAAAGATTTTATCCTTTGGAAGCTCTACAGGAGAAGAAGTCTTTTCACTGGCGGAAACATACTTCCCTGGGAGTGACACTACTATATACGGCACTGATACTGATGCACAAAGCCTTGAGAAAGCTCAAATCGATGCGAAATCGCTAAACGTTTCAACACGTTTAATATTCTTCAAATCAACCGATAATTCAATCGAGTTGCACGGACCTTACAACATCATATTTGCGAACTCTGTACTTTGTCTTCACCCTCCACCGAAGGATGAAACTGCTCGCCAGTTAACGAAAATGTTTCCGTTCGAGGAATTCGAACGCATACTTTCTTTGCTGGATTCCACGCTGAAAATTGGCGGTGTACTTGGTATTTTCAACTCAAATTATGACTTTTTAGAGACGTCTCTGAGTATACGTTATGAATCACTCGGCAAAATTTGCCGGAACCATGAAGTGCCGAGAGTTGATCGCTCTCAACTGCAGACTATTGATGTGTCGAAAATTCAAGTTGACTGCGTGTTTAGAAAGTTACGAAGCGAAACATAAAAATGTATGCTTATTGAACTTGAACGCACCGTCGCAGACGAAGCGCGTCGTATTGTCATTCAGCGAGACGCTTTAACTACGTGTGTGGGACATCTCGCGCTTCGGACGCATCGAGTTGATGTGTTCCGAGTTGCAGGCGACACCGGGAAGTCTCAATTTGACTCAATCTGAATGTTTTGTTTTCCCGAGCTCCGTACCGCACGCGGGGATGAGCGACGAGGGAAAGGATGGGGTGGAGAGATATATACATCTATGTCGGTCTGGAATGTGATCCTAAAGACGTACATCCGGTTGGCGTGAGCGAAGACCATGGCGAGTTACTCACGTTTGTAGCGTCACAGCTCGGTTTCCCAAACCACGGAGACACGTGTCTGGCGCTAAAGTAACAGTTTTGCTGATCGATGCCACGATTCGTTTGTGAACACGATGACACTCCTGCGCCCGTGTCGAGGATCACTTCTTGCCGGTCGACTTTTAGGGTTTCGCAAGCACCGCGGATGAACCAGTCTCGCCCTTCAAGGGCTTTTACAAATACCTGAGTCTGGGCATCATTCAGCTGTGCTGCGATAGGCGCCTCGACTTCGCACTACAAGTTGTCCCAAGCGGATGGATCAACAGCGGACACTTAGCGAAGGCGACGAACGATATCCGCTCAGCGGTGTCGCACGCAACGAACGGCGAAATCGACTTCGCCGCCTTGGACGAGGTCGGAAAACACATGTTCCAATTGCCCTTTCGTTTCGGAGGACAGAACTTTCACGACATCTCGAAAGAAGCGCCGTTCTGCTTCCTCGGGAACATCGCCGCACACGCTCACCTCGTCAAGGAAAAGCTGGAAAAGTTTGACGCTTCACTCATGGAGAAACTCGAACAAACGCTGGCACTTAGCGAGGACAATGAGAGGCCCAACTGGATCGGTGGCATCGTTGACGCACTCGACGACGCGAAGAGCACTCTCGACGTGATCGATTCTTCAGGCGCGCTCCCGTCGTCATGGAAGAAACTAGTGACGCGCGACGACACTCGGCGCAAGAACTCGATTTTGCATCTCTGGCAAGAGAAAACGCACGAGTCTCTCAAAGACTCGCTGCGAGATGGCTCACAAGTGAATGCGATAAGGCTCAAAACAATCGAATGCATTGAGTGCGCGCGCGCTCGTTGGAGAGCAATCGAATCGATTCAAGGTGGTCTCGACTTCACAAGCTTTAAGGCGATCGACGACGACAATCGGGTCGACGCCACAGGTTTCCGAGGGGCAAACTACATCACGGACGCAGCGCTGCCGGTCGTCTTGCGACTCGCTCTCGCGCAACCGATCGTCGCCGGCGAGGGCGAAGAGAAGTTCACAATCGCGGAACGCATGGGCTTTCAAAGCCTGTGGGAGCACAGGAGGAGTGGTCATTGGGGAACCAGGAGGAGACACGATGCAGTCATGAGGATTTTTGGCGCCACCATGAACAAATTGCTCAGTGGAGGCAAAATGTGTGTGTTCGAAAAAGATGCAGACTTTTCACGTAGTTGCTTTGTCGAAGGAGGCAAGAAACATCGACCAGACATGGTCATCGACAACGCTTTCGACGACAACGTCAAGATTGTGTTCGACCTCACCAACCAGGCGCCACTCACTCGCCATGGCACAAACATTCTGGCAGTTGACAACCACCTTGAGAGCGCGGAAGAGAAGAAGAGAAACTCGCCCGCATGGGCGAACTTTGTTCCTTTGGACGGCTTGACGAGCGAATTCGTGCCTTTTGCAATCGGTTGGTACGGTGAGATAGGTGGAGAAGCGATGAGTTTCATTCGAAGAATCGTTGGCCATTATGTGAGAGATGAGCGCACAGCGGCCTGGGGTTCCCACGGAACACAGGGAGAATGGATTTTGGAAAACGCTCTTCTTCGCCACCAGCTTTGCCAAAGTTTTTGTTGCCTCTCACCTTCTTCATCCATTTCTGTGGGTTATAGGTGTGTGTTCCACGATAGAAGACGACGATGTCCTCGTGGTAACGCAGCGGACGATACTCAGCTAACGTGCCAACGATCCGTTCAAGACAGGAAACAAGTTGGACAGCACAGACATTTGGGCGGCGATTCCAAATGTCACGAATACAAATGGTCACATCGTTTTGGAGGATAACTCCGAAGATTTCCAAATACACATCAAGCAAGGGCAGGTCAGTGACCTCAAGTTCAGCCTGAGTGACGGCAAAGGACGCGAGTTCCCTTTGGTGAGAGATACTCAAGCACAAGACGGCAACATCAACTTCAATTTGGTCTTCAAGTTTGAGATCTTGAGCGAGCCGCACGAGACGAGAGTCGTCACAGAGGGCGTCGCACAGTACCGCCATCCTCCAGAGACGACCAAGTGATTTTAAATCTACGGTAATATCATAAAACAATCCCAGAATGGCGTCTCAGTTCATTCCCAAATCTATGGCTATGATGTCCGCCGCGATGAACGATTTTGTTCGCAACCGCTTCAAATTGGAAACCCAAGGTTCTCAAACAGCTTCGCCATCGTCCGTGGTCACCTTTAACCTCCCAGAATCCGCTTTGCTCCACCTTCCATCCATTCGCTTCTTCTTCAATGTCGCCACCACTTCCGCGACTCAAGGTGCTGCGACTGTGTACGGCAAGCTTCCCGCCGACGCGAGTTCTCTCATTTCCAAATTGGAAATCTACATCGGTGGTGTCCAAGTCCAGAACGGCACAGCAGAGTACAACACAATCGCTCGTATTTTGAAAATCGCCCAAGGCTCTCTTCCTCGTGACCAGTCCGTTGATAAGGCGTTGTCTCACGGAGCTATTGATACCACTGACGCTGTGGACAACGAGCAGTTGTGCCTCCAAGAGTGGCGAGGCTTTTTGGGAGAGAGCGCGACTGAGTACCTTCCCACGGATTTGACTGGGGCGATCACTATACGAATGACCTTCGCTCAACCAAGCGTCCTCGTCCCCAAGGAGGCTGGCGTGGCGTTGGGTGCTAACCTTTCCGCGGACGGTAAGATTGCCGCCGCAAACTTGTCCTACGCCATCAGCGATATGTATATGACTGTGGACAGCATCGTCCCACCCTTGGCGTACAACGCGGCTCTCCGTGAACGACTCCAACAAGGGGACATCCGCATCAACTACAAGGATTACAACTCCTTCGCCATGGCTGGAGTCGGTTCTTCCTTCACCCATCGTTTCGGTGTGTCCAGCGCCTCGCTCGATAAAATCTACGGCGTCACTCGTGATACCAACTACTTGGACAACGGCGTGAAGGCTGTTGATATGGGTACTTCTGGTACAGGAGATTCCCTCGTCGCGAACGCGTTCCGTTTCCGTACATACGAGAACGGCAACAACTTCAGATACAACTGGTCGGTCAATAATGTTCAACATCCGCAATTCAACGCCCGCTCGTTGGAAGCTTTGGCGGACATCCACTACGCGTCCAACAAGGTCGGCGGCTCAGCTCAAGGCTCGTTGGTCTCGTCTCGTGAGTGGTTCAAGGACGGTCTCGGCGTCATCACGCTTCAATTGGATTGCCCAACGGAAGCTGGCGTCGCAGTTCGCTCAGGTTTCAACTCCAAGGGTATCAACACCCAATTGACGCTCAAGCAATCTGGTATGACTGCTCCCGCCGCGGACGCGGACACTGGTGAGACGGCTGACCGCACCTCGTTCGTCGTGTGCGAATCCACTCAACAGCTCTGTATCGGTCTCGGCAAGCAACTCAACATCGTCTATTAATAATCTCGCCTACAAGTAATATGATAGCTGTTCCTGTTCATTACGAACGCAGGACTCACAAAGATGCGGGTGACCCCGAAGCCCCTGAAATGAAATACGCATCCAACACGGTCAAGGCTCGCGAGGGTGTGTTCGACCCTCCACTCAGTCCTCTGGACAGCATCGGAATCTATCAGAAGCCGTCGCAAATGAGCTTACCTCTCAACGAAGTTTCGGACGGGAAGGACGCGTCCCAGTACGGCAGCGACCGTATGTTCACCACTTCTACTTCCGTGAAGCCTCTCAGTCAGTTTGATAGGCAAGTATTCAACGCCCACGACGCGTACGGGCGTTACGGCGCTGATATTAAATTAGCCACCCATAAGTAGAACGATGGCGTGGTATGACGAGTTCAATTCCCCGTTCTGGCTCACACTGTCGGGTGCTTTTTTCGCTTTTCTCGGGCTGGTGGTTCGTGCCGCATTAAAATCTAACTGTAAGAACTTTAGCTGTTGCTGGGGAGCGTTCAGATGTGTCAGAGATACGACCGCCGATTTGGACGATTTAGAAATAGCTCAGCCACCGTCGCCGCCCAAAGAGTAGTTTTTGTCCACACTTTTCTGATTCTATCTCCAGAATCACGAATGTCTGTTCCAAAGTGCCTTTAGCTCCAGTTCCAGCTCGGTACACGCTTCGTGCGTGGTTTGACGCTCAATGCGTCCACCCTCTCCGTGAGATCGTCCCTGGTGTGGTGTTTTGAGGAACGAGGTTTTGGTTCTCGTGGTCGCGTTGGGGTTTGAAAAAAGTACAGATTTTACACATTCTCTTTAAGTGTGTTTATTTATGGAATACTTGTATGAAAGAGTGCTGACAGGATCTCCGCATTTTTTTTGAGGTCAGGGTTTTAAATATTTTACAAGGCTTTTTGGTACTTTTGATACTGTTTTCATTGACTTGAGTATGGCCACCCTAAAAACTAAACCCTAAACCGGTGGTTCATTAATGAGTGTTAACTCGCCAATTAGTCATCCTAGGTTAACTAGGGAAAGCTATACTTCATACTTTACTCTTCAGATTTCTAACATTGCATAGCTACTAAATAAGCATACGTGGACACTAAAAAATTACCTCCGGTGAGATTTCGCCACGCCCCTTTGAAGGCGTGAGATATATTTCTCCTCGTCACTCTTACTCGCTATTCTGACAGGGAATCTCTATATCTTATTTCGTCACTCTCAGCAGCAGAAATTCTCTCGTTAAAGGCTTTAACTTAAAGCTGTCACCATCTTGCGTGCTTACAGCTGAAACTCTCAGCACGTGGTACACAGGCATTACGGGCTCCAACGGATACACTAAGCAACACGTTTCAACGCGTTTTTGATAGCGGATTGAAAATGATTTTGCACCGGGCTGGTGGCGGCGTTATCCTAGTATGGTTCGTAGCCAGTTTTCTGTTCATACAAACCCTTAAAGATCTGCGAAGTAATACAACAAACTTCCTTGCGAACATTTTGACCGGAGGACAGTTAGTTTTGACTTCCTTTAGCCTCGAGCTGGTGCGAAAAAGGCAGGGAATATATGACACCGACGGTGCTGTAGGTACTAAAAACAAGGAACAGCTGACTGATAGGTCCGTTGCTGTGGGCGCGAGGACTACAAAGTTCGATATTTATTTTGCGGCCATATGCCACTGCGCAGCCGTGCATGCACAGTATTGTGCATACTTCCTACTCGAGAGTGTGGCCACATTGCAGATGTTGCGAGGCGTAGAAGTTTGGTTCATATTAGCTTTTCGCTATGCCCAAATGGTCATGAGCAGAGGAAAAGATATGGAGAGTATAGCCTGCCCATCGATGTCCAAACTTGCTGGAATAGCTCTGATAACTGCAAGTTTTGTCTTTGCACACTCAACAGATGTGAGAGTTTCAAGAGGTACACCAATTATACTCGTGACAAACATGTTAATGCCGGCAAGAAATATCATTTTGAAACAAACGGAGAACAGCGGTGGATTTCGCCTGTTGGCTCGAGTATTTAGTATTGTGTCACTGGTGTATGGCTCTGTTTGCATTTGTGTTTCTTCTGCAAGCGTTACACAGCTGATAAGTGAGAACTTGCCCAAACCGCAACTTTTTTTTGGTAACATCATCTGGGGAGCAGTCTATAATGCTGCCTCGCTTATCTACCTGTACAGAGACAGGGTTACGGTTTTGGATCACGCCATCGTGAGCCTCGCGAAAAGAGTGTTTACTCTACTGTACACCTGCATAATTGATTTTGACGTCTCACATTGGTTTAATATGCTACTTACACTCACAGGCTACTTTTTGTACTACAAATGTCCATCATCAACGTTGACAACGCGGAGTCAAAGGATGGCTTCTGCATGGTTACTGCTATTATCAGTACTTTTGTATAGTTTGAGAGGCAAATTTACATATACACTTCAGCAGAAGCCATCTGTACCTAACATGGTGGACGCATATGCTGAAGAGCTCCTCGAAATTGACGCACCCTATGATCGCCTCATGACAGTATCGGGCGGAAATATAGGCAACTACGTCTGGCAAATGGGGGCGCGAACTCTCGTGGGATCGCAGGTAAACCGAGTCTCGCTTGATAGCAGAAATCTGACGGGACCAACAATCATTCCAGTGGCAAATATTTTACCATCTTACAATGTGAGCATGAAATACCCAGGAACGCTGAAGGCTTCATCTTACTTGGAAGAGCTAGTTCGAACTAGTACTGGACCATTTTTCATTGTTGGGCTTGGTACGCAACAAGGTTTCGATCCAGATGATGATGAACTCAAACCACACGCGAATATTATACGGTTATTCAAGACAATACACTCAAAACAAAATGTGCACGTTGCCGTCCGAGGACATATCACTTCGAGAGTTCTACGACTTTCTCAAGCTGAACATGAGGTCCTGGGCTGCCCAAGTCTCATGCTGAACCCCAAAAAAGACCTTGGTGAGCTCATTTTGCAAAAGTCAAAGGTTCTTGCAGATTCGAAAGAAGCTGTTTTTGGAATAGCTCTTCCTGTAAACCCTGACGGCGTATTTATCAGTACAGTTGTAACGTGGCTTGAATCATACCCCATGAGTAGTGTTATACTCCAGTCGCGTGAAGATATCAGAAGTGTGAAAAAAATATTGGATGACCTCGACACGAAATTTGTGGACATGTTGAAACGAGTGCACATGTTTCATTCATTATCAGAGTGGATGCGGTATGCACGAACACTTGACTTCATGATTTCAGCACGTATTCACGGTTCTATGGTGACCATTGCAAACGAAATTCCTACTGTTCTCCTTGCGGTAGATTCTCGAACTGAGGAGCTGGGGCAGTTCATGAACATACCACTGTTACGCATCACTGCGATGAATGCGACAGCATTTCCACCTGTTGAACTTGTGCGCAAGCACCTCATTGATGCCAACTCGTTCGACGCGCACCGAAAAGAGCTTGCTCGAAGGTATGTGCAGATACTGACATCGATGTCAGTCGAGCCATCTGTTGCTCTGATAGGCCTAGCAGGGAATACGTCACGTGCGTCGTGGACACTCGAGCAGAAGACGTCGCGGAAGACGTCGCGTTGGCGCTCGGCTTGAAGAGACGATACGTGCGGGCGAAGGATGAAGCGGAAGAAGAATCGGTCGTCGACGACTTGTTTTTGTACGACCCTGAAGACGAATATCCTTTGTACACGAATATTGAAGAATACTTTAGAGAAGAGCTTGATGAGGCTCAACAGGACGAAGTAAATGATTGGGACGGTATGGGTGCTGTGAACGATGTTCGGGAAGACATTATAGATACTCACAAAGGTCTTTTATGTCTCGCAGAGGATTACAGAGACGACTGGCAAAAGTTTTACTTCGTGCGGAAGGCAACTTCAAAGGATTTGAAACGGAAAGAGTGGAAAGGACAAGCTGACCGCAACTGGAAAAAACCAAAAAAAAGTGACGGCATCACCAGAGACGAGCTGAGAGACCTTGTTTTGGCTGGAAAGAATGAGGATAAACATACAGAGGCTTTAGAGCAACTGTACCAGGAAGAGGATGCGTTCCTGAAGCAAGCTGAAAAGGATTTGAACAAGGCTTTGGGAATGTTTCCATACAAGAAGATGACATACACTTTGGAAGACGGACTTGGGCTACTTCGTGGCATAGACGAGAAAGACCAAGCACGGTGTTTTGAGTGGGGCAAATACAAAATGTATGTTACGACAGTCTCTTACGACCACGACGAGGCGACGGTACATATAAAATGTGAGGATTTTGACGAAACTCTAACCTGTGGGCGATGGCACTGTTGGTGTGGTATGTTGGACAATGGCAACGATGAGTGCTGTTGTTTCATAGAGAACGAATATTTACAGTCACTCAATCCCGAGGGTGACCTTGAAGAGTTGGTGTATCAAATATTTGAACCGTTTGATTTAAAGGACATTCCTGAGTAGAGCGTTTCACGCAAAGTTCAAGTTTGGCAGATCCTCCATAGCTGGATTCCGAAAACAGTAATAAAAACAATCAAAAGAACATTTTGATTTCAATAATCCAGGCTTCACGAAGTTTATACGCTTCTGGGGAACGATTACTTTTAGGTCTCGCTCTTTGCCTCTGAAGAGTTCGCGAACATATCGGGTAGTTATTTTGAAGCACGGTAGGATAATTATAAAAGGCATATCTAACTCTACGAGGCGTTCTAAAACTGCCTTTGCTTTACTAAAAGGTGGCGCGGGTGGGCTGGTGCATTAATAGCGTTATAAATGTTAATATAAAAGATGGGACATTGCAAATCAGGAAAAAACACGGAAAGCCCTGATGCTATTCATTATTTAAACGAGCGCTAGAGCGCCGACGGCGAGAGCTGCAGACGTGAAGGTTTGCGTGAGATGGCGGCTCGCACCGCTCGCGTGGTCGTGGTCGTGGCCGAGTTGTGCGTCCTGCGCCGTAGTACACTCCGTAACAAGCATGGAGTTGTACGAAATAGTATTTTGCCCAGCGTTTAACGACACAAGCGTGTATGTCTTCCCTGCGTCCAGGTGCATAGGTTGGCTCGTACAAGACGTATCGGAGAAATCGGCACCTTCGCATGCTTTATTTCCCACGAACTTTGCCTTGAGCGCAGCGATATCCTCCGAGACTGACGGGTAGCTTACGCCTGACCACGCATCGTAATCAGTCGAGGTGACAATACCACTCGTTAATTCCGACGTCGAAGACGATAGAGAGATCGTGAATACCACACAAATTTCTGAGGTCACCTGCCCATCCGCGGGTGAAGTATAAACAACACCGGGAGCGGTGCTTCCTGCTCCAGAGATCGTGCCTGGAACCGCACTGAACAGGGTGTCACCAGGAGCAGCGGACGAACCTGGTATCGTCGCGAGTACCAAAAAGAGAGCACATAGTGGCAGTCTGTGTGCGGCAAGCATGCTCAATTCGCAGGCGTGTAAATCGGAAACGCTGACCGTTCCTCGAGCGCGCGAGCACGCGCAGAGGGGGGCGGCGGACTTTGAGCGTGTAAATCGGAAACGCTGACCGTTCCTCGAGCGCGCGAGCACGCGCAGAGGGAGGCGGCGGGCTTTGACGTTCGGAGACGTCGATCGCGCGCTTTAGGTTTTCCTCTCGGAGGTTTTTCCCTCCCGGATCCCGGAGACGATTTCGTCACACGGGGGCACACGCATTCGGGAGTCGGGAGCGGCGGATTGATACCGGCGGATTGATACGAGTCATGATTCGTCAATCCTGGGACTCGGCTATTCACGGTTCATGATTCATGAGTCTGGGTCCATGTTTGGGTTTGCGCGGGTGGGCTGGTGCATTAATAGCGTTATAAATGTTAATATAAAAGATGGGA
>Ga0206682_10002392_pt1 | contig 17061 bp, 8 predicted proteins | sample M240m12015metaG_FD_155444 | JGI IMG/M metagenome (GOLD analysis project Ga0206682, IMG submission 155444) | Ammonia-oxidizing marine archaeal communities from Monterey Bay, California, United States - M2 40m 12015 | ecosystem: Environmental > Aquatic > Marine > Intertidal zone | place: USA...
CTGGTTTACCTAATTTTCTTAGGCACCATTCTGCAAATTGCTGTCTTGTCGTTGGCTGTGCCATATCTATTTCCCATAGTTAGTAGATTGCTATAACTATTTATAAAGCGTTGTAAGCGTCCACAACTTTTGACGGTGTTGCATCTACAACTGCCTGTGCTTCTGCACGTTCTTCTTTGTCTCTAGTGATCAAAGGATTCTCAATAGTACTTGTAGTTGGAGAATCTTCGATATTACCTGAATGTGATGTAATTGTAATCGTAGCGGGTACTGGATCGATAGCTTCTAATACGACATGTGTTTCAGTAATATCTACCATATTGCCCACTTCATCGTCAAACTCTTGACGTAAAACAACTTCTTCAGTGACCTCTTCACGGCCATCAGCAACAATAAACTTAGATAATCTATCTGTAGCTTTGGTATATCTATCTAATTGCCAAGTTGCAATGTCTTCTTCTACCCACTCAGGAGTGTCTCCATCAAGCGTATCATTTTCTAGAGCAATATCTACAATAAACTGAACATAATATCTATTATCCATATTTCTAAAAAAAGAGATACTTTCTGATTCGGTGTTATGTTGAATTGTAATATTATCTTCAAACTGTATTATATTATATGCCATATTTTTCTCCTATTACAGTTCACAGTCGATAGCGCAATAAGCAGATGTTTGATTACATCTAACCCAGCCTGAGCAACCTAAGGGCCAACTGCTATTTGTGATAGCAGTGTTTAATCTGATGCTTCTATTAGAAGAGTCTCCATCTAAAGATAGCCCGTTTCCGGTCGCAGTGTATCCAGCAGACTTGAATGCAAATGCATTAGATGTTGGTGCCGGTACCTTTAGTGTCATATTATTACTATTTCTCATTGATACTGGCAAATCGGTAAAAACAAAAGTATTAGTGGTATTCCATTTATGCATAGTGCCTATTATGTGGGAACTACCTCCAGCATACCTCTCATCATAGTCTGCTCCAGCGGCTAACATCACATAATATCTTTGACACAAAGCCAGTTCCTCACCGAATGTTCTGCGCTCAAAAGGAGATGCAGTTGTTCCAAATTCTAACTGTACTTCTTTGACTTCCATATATTCGCCATCGTATAGTGCTACGTTTGCACTTGAGACTCCATCTAGTCCTATCTGAATTGAGAACTCATTTCCTACGCTCAAACTTCCAGTGTTGAATGTAAGTGTAAGTCTTTCCCACTGACCATCTCCAGATGACTGTGTGTTTCTTGTATCCCATCCTTGATGATATACTGCAAGTCTTGCGTTGGTAGAGTTGGATCTCACTAAAGCGGATAATGTCATATCCTTATAAGATAGATGTTCACTATTGAGTATTTCTATTTTCTGATCGATACGTATAGATCCAGTAGCGTTAGCATTTACTTCCATTCGCACCTTATTTAGACTATGTGTTGCAGTGCCGTTGATGCTATTGGTTACTCTAGTTCTCCATCTATCGATCCAATATGTTGATTCGACCATTGTGAGTCCACCAGCATAATCACCACGTTGACTTATAGAAAAGTCTCCATTGATGATCTGATTTCTTCTGCCTATACCTAGAAACTCCTGTTGCTGTTCAACAGTATCTTTTTCAGCAAGGGCATTTCCAGCTACTCCAGTGGGTTTACTCAACTCTGCTAGTTTTGATCTTACATCAATCTCTGATTTAGTTGTACGTACAGTCATATCTATTCCTATTGATCTATTTCTATTACCATTCCATTGACCGCTGAGATTTCAGTGTCAACAGCTTTGGTAGTATTATCTATGCGAGTTATTCCAGAGAAAACTGATCTACCAGAACTTGTTCCAGCGTGTATCAACTTAGTTTCTCTATCATATGCAACTGCTGGGACTTGAGGATTAGTTCCGTAAAGAGTGCATTTTGCGCCTGGCAAGAACATCTTCTTCTCATCTTCATACCATCTTGCCACTTGTTTATGCGTTGGAGAGCCTGCGCTGATTCTCCAAAGAGCAAGTTTTCCTGTACAAGGAGAAACTCTATACGGAAATCCTGTTCCTATTCTCAGAAAATGATCAGTATCTCCTATCACATCAGTCACGCCGTGCTTAGTATGAACTAGTTTTCCGTTCAGATAGCTATAGATTACTCCACTTTTTCTAGCAAACGCTATATTTTTCCAACCGCTACCGGAAGTGTCTATTCCCGTATTCCAACCAGTTTGCCCAAATGTCACATATATCTTGCTAGCCGCAGTATAGATGTATAATCTCTTTGATAGGTCAGTTGCATTACTCGTTGTACTATCTTGATCGATACCAACTCGCTCTACAATAACACGCCCGTCACTACAAGTATCAAACCAGCCAGATATATAGAAGTCACCTGTGCCGAAGTTTAGATTGCCATTATAGTTTTGCTGTAAATAATTACTAGATGAGAATCCTTCATAAGCAACCAACTCAGCGCCAGAAGCGACTGGCGTTCTTGTTAGTTGTCCCACGACAGACATTCCGTTTCTAATTTGATTTCTATCGTCTCCTCTATCAGCAACTCCACCTTTCCACATTTCTAAGTTAGCTACAGAATAGTTTGTAGCGTCTCCATTTGACGTAGAGAAGTTGAAATACTGACTTCCAGTAGTTGTACCAGTAAACGTGAAATAATTTACCCCGTTTCTTGATATAAACGATCTGCCATTACCCCAACTAGAAGTGCCGCTTACAAAAACTTGAGGAGCAACCCCACTGTTTAGTGTTAGGTTAAATTTTACGGAGTATACTACTCCAATTTCCATGTTCCAAGTCGTGTTAGCGGCGCCATATCCCGAAGTGTTCTGCACAGATAAGTTTAGTCCTGTCGCTGAAAACGTCTCGTATGGAAAACTGCCATTATTTGTAAACGTTTTGTTAGCTAAAAGATTTTCTCCAGAACTGTTTATTATACCAGCTTCTGTGTCTGCTAACGCACATAGTCTCTGATCTCCATGCAGCCAACCAGTGTTGTAATCTTCTCCTATAACAACTTGAGAGATTCTGTGTATATTAGCTGGAGCGTTTCCAGCTGAGCCAGTAATATCATTATCTCTTTCGAGTATGTGTAATGCGCCTCTTCCTGTACTAGCGGCTATAGAACCCGTAACTTGCTGATTGAATCTGTGTTCGTCAAATTCTTCCATAAGGGCACTATCAGACGTTCCGTTACCGACTGCAGGCGGTCTATGTGTGTTACCGTAAATAAACCCACCCGCACTACCAGAAGTAATGGTTTCGTTGAAGCAATTAGTGGAGCCAAAACTATAGTCGGCTACTGGTACTCGCATATTTACATTATACAGAGTTGCTCCACCCGTACCAATATCTCTCACTCCAACGTTTATGATACGATCATTCACAAACTCAATATGTTTAGCGGCATAAGAACCTGAAGATATATCAACAGCGATTCCATCATCTCTAATAATAGTCACGCCTCCAGGTGTGCCACCACATGCCACTGCTATAGTGGGTCTGGGTAATCCGCTTCTACTATCAATAGGAGCTCCATCCATAACCCGCATAGTCACGCTGTTTACTTTATCGTGGAGAAGATCATTGCCCTGATCGGTTGGAAGTTCCCAATAGTTGTTTGCGTTTCTATGAGTGCCTATAGGATAAGCATAAGTTGTGTCGTAACCATTTTCTTTGAACTGAGCATAATCTCCTATGAAGTTTATAATGTGTAGTCCGAAACTGTGTCTGCCTAGACATAGAGTTCCGTTCAGCATATACACACAAGAGTTGTCCTCAAGAGTTCTTCCGATCATAGCATTGCCATTAGCGCCTACAGCGAGAAATTCCATCCACATAGGAAGAGATTGGTCATCGCCATCGTAGATACGCAACCTATCGTTTTCTGCAACGATGACAGCAACCGCAGGAAATTCTCTTCTACCACCACGTACTTGGGTGTTTATCGGTTCTCTATACCAAGTTGTGTTTTGTGTTCTTTTTCTCCAAGCACCGCCGTCTGAGTCTTTCGATGTGTCATATATAAACACCGCTTTAGCTGTTGCGGGCATTATAGAATTTATTTCAGATAGACTAGATCCTCTTGAAGTCAAGAAGTCTTTCTTTTCCATAAAAGCCGCTGAACCAAGATCAGCGTTACTTGGCACTTGATTAGGATTAGTTCCAATTAGTTTAGTCATTAATTATTCTCCGTAAGTGCTACTAGTTCTGCATTGGAAAGTCTTTCAGGATAAAATCTAACTAACTTCAAGTGACCGTTAAGTGTATTATCCGAGTTCCAGTTATCACCTAATGATAGGGTGTGATTACCTCTAGGAACAAGTCCACTGCTATCTGTGGCTGCTGGAGATCCTTGCACTGAAACACCGAAATCATCTTCTTTGAATCCTAGTGCAGTTTTCCAAACAGTATTCTTGTTGACTTCTCCGTAAGGAGAACTCACTCCCATCAATGCTTGCCATCCAGTTCCCACGATTGATCCAGCATTTAGTTGATTAGTGCTTGAATTATGTAATATACTTACACTGTCTCCCGTGACTTCATTATGTCGCTCAAGTATTCTATAGTTTATAGAGATGTCTTCTATGTCATACGGAGTTTCATGTTCTACGTAAAATGTACCTTCTTCTTCTCTATTCCAATCTGCGTATTGCATATCATTGATCTGAGCAACGTCTTTATATCTTGTTGTTGGCGCACCGTTAGGAACATCTGACGTCCTAGTTATGATACCCCAACTACCACCAGGATTAGGAATATATGAAGACAATGAAAAATATTCGTTGTAAACTGTAGTTGTCAATTGTGCGCCCCAAAACAAGAATCCTTTACTGCCGTTACCAGCATTATACGATCTTATTGCGTGCCAACCACCGGTACCACTTGAAGTTGAATCGTAGTTGTATGAAATTCTCCACCAACCGTGAGCATATTTTTCAACCATTACATCGTAAAACACACTAGCATTATTTGCTACAATTTCCCCGTTATTTAGATTAATATCTAAAAACGCTCCAGTTCTCAGTCCGTCACGTATACGAAGCCCGTTTTCATCATTGGTCTTAGCAAAGAAACTTGTGTTATATGTCAGACCTGTCTGCCTAGTAAAGGCACCTATATAGAATCCCAATGCTGTGGCTGAACTAGCACTTTGACCAGCAGCCATAATTACTTTTACTGCATTGCCCACTGTACCATTTGGAAGAGTAATTCTTACGTCTTGCTTGCTGTAAGACGTTGTGTACCAAGCAGATCCAATCGTTTCAGTTTGAGGTGCAATATTGGTTGCGTTTTGTTCTACTAAGAGTCCTATAGGAGCATACTGCCTTCCGTCCCATTTGTATCCGTATCTAGGCTCATTTTTTCCTGCATATCTAAGAACGCCATCTTTGTCTTGATATGTTGCCGTAGTTGATCTAGATGAATCAGTTAGTCGAGTAGGAATGTATGAGGTAGCAAAAGGACTTTCTTCAGCTTGCGCTCCCCAAAACAACGCCTCACTTGCGGCATCAAATGCAACTGTGTTACCGTCATCATCAGTAAAGTTGCCATAGTTTGTTCTTGAGCCTAGATATAATCTTGCTATGTTGTTGTTATCAGCATGATATTGACAAGATACTTCTACTCTCTGCCATTCGTTTGTCAGAGTAGCTACTTTAGTAAAGCTGGCTGAAGTACCACCAATTCTTTTACCTCTGATCTCAACGTGCTTACCAACATTAGCAGATGTGTAAGCTTTTACCCAAATACTATATGTTATGAGTTCACCACCATTTAGATTGTGTGAGTGATAAATGTATACATCTGGATCTGTGTTTGAGTTGATCAGATTACTAATTAGAGTCGCAGTAGCAGTGCCATCTGGAGCAACGTCTGCATAAACTGTTGTACGAATTGGGTTACTACCAGAGTTTACCCATCCACTCGCAAAGTTCAAATCGCCTATAATACTACTATAGTAAAGTAAGTTTTCGCTCTCTCCTTCAATTAGAAGACCTTTGCTTCTCTTTGTAGATATATCATGATCGAATCTAGGCTCATTAGGACTAGCGTATCTAAGAACTCCTGTGCTATCAATATATGATCCTACGCTATCACGATAGAAGTTAATTCTTGAATCAAGGTGTTTACTACTAGCAAAGTCTAAAGTCAAAGAAGGTAAAACACTATTACGAACTTGACTTGCACCTATAGCACCTACAACATCAAGTTTGTGCGCTGGCGTCTGCGTACCAATACCAACATCATACGCATTCGTAATGTTTACGTTGTTATCACTTGCTTGATCTGCAAAGCCTAAACTAAATATGCTACCTTCAGCAATAATAAATCCTGAGGTGTCGTTATCAGCAACTTGAATACGGGCTCTATTTGTACGAGATGCAACTTTTAACCCAACAGGATTTCCACCTTCTGAATTAATTATTACATTACCTGTTTCACCTGAAACAAGATTGCCTACTTGTAAAGTTGCTGTTGGTGCAGTTGTAAGTGTACCAATGCCAACCTCACCACCAAACGGCTGTAATGCTAGAGGTTTTGCAGTTGAGCTATTCGTGGTTCCATCAGTGACCTGTATTGAAGATCCAGAAGCATTTTCAGCAATATATAAACTATGTAAGTTGCTCGCATCTGATTGAAATTGTGCAGTAGAAGCAGTATCGAAAGAGTCTAAAGTTGTTGGTCTTGCCGCTGGACCAACAACATGAAGCGATGCTGAAGGGTTAAGAATTCCTCCTATACCAACATTTCCATTACGAATGAGCATTCTAGTAGCAGTATTAGTTAAATCATAAAACTCTAATGCGCCGTTTACTGTCTGTCCGTCTACAATTCTCCAAGATTGAGTCGTAGTACCAGTCTTTGCAATTTCAAGTCCAACTGTACTATTTGCCGCTACTTCTGTTTTTACTAGCGTTGTCCCTGATGATTTTTCTATGTGTAAGAGTTCATCAACGTCTGCGCCAGTGCCAATACCGACATTACCGTCATTGGTAATACGCACCTTTTCGGTAAGTGCTCCTGCACTATTTCTAGTCTGAAATACGAAGTTAGATGAGTATGAACTATCGTTATCTACAACAAGCGCAATACGACCTGATCTATCCGTACCTGTAGTGTTCGATGCTCCAGTACCAGTCTCAAACCAAATACCAGCATAGATATCATCTACTCCGGTCTCTGTATTTCTTACTTGAATTACATCACTAGCACTAGGTACATATGAAGGTGCTCCACTCATAGTAGTAGCATAAGCAACATTAGAATCAACTCTCACGTCCAGATTGGTTTCTGGAGTGTCTGTGCCGATACCAACTTTGCCTGAACCGTCTATAGTAAAGCGAGCTTGCTGTGCATTAGTTCCAGTAATACTATCTGTGCCAATTACAAACTTTCCACCGCCCAGACTTCCGTTTGCGTTACTGGTTGACATGATCCAATAATCTTGCCCACCAGTTCCTACATTTGCAAAATAGTTTTTGTTTCCGCCACTAGTGCTAGGAGTTTCAAATCTTGAGACGCCTCTTACATGAAGCTCACTGCTAGGAGCAGTCAGTCCAATACCTAAGTAACCGTCTGCATAATCCCAATGCATACCAACTTGAGGTGAGCCACCGTTATTCTCATTGAATGCAACGTCACCATTTGAGGCAATAAGCATATGACTAGCATTATCAGCCCCACCTAAGTAAAGACCGGCATAAGACGAAATATTTGCATTTTGAGAGCCACTATTTGCAGAACGTATTTTTATAAATCTGCCATTAGTGTCATCAACCTTTATCATTGCGCCACTACTATTTTCTACGTTGACGTTGTGTGAAAAGTCAAACTTATCGTTTGTAGCGTCCCATAAAATGCTTGCATCATTACCTGAACTTACAGCATCTTGAATCGTAATACCGGCACCATCTGCTGTTGCAGTCGTATTTCCAGAGCCGTGATTCAGTGTAATATTTTTATCTGCAACGTCTAATGTCGTTGAGTTGACAGTGGTCGTCGTACCTTGTACTGTGAGATCGCCTTTGATTACAACTGCGCCAGTGTTATTGCCGACAGCCGCTGGATCAATTACAAAAGAAGCGGGACCTCTGAGTTCGCCAGTAAGTACTGCGTTGCCCGTAATGTCTACGCCAGTAGAAGTGGTTTCAAGCTTAGGGTTACCTGCATGATAGAGTATTACTTCGCCACCTGTATTGGCAAGAACCATATTCGTGCCATCAGTTTTTTCTAAAACGATAGCAGGTCCAGCCGACTGTAATACTAAAGCACCAGTTCCGGTTTCTTTAACATAACTATTGGAACCATCACTATAAATCTGTAAGTCCGAGTTAGTACCGAACTGCGCTTGAACGCTATTGTCAAATTGGAGATTCGATGTGACAGAGCCAGATACGCTGATGTCTTCACCAACGGATAACCCATTCTTGACTATGAAATCTTTATTCGTTGCCACGGTTCACTCTCCCCAATAGCGTTGTTATGTTATTATTTATGCAAATCGTCTTACAGGATTACTAGGCTCATCGATCACAAATCCAGCAAGTTTGCTAGGCAATTCTTCGCCATGTAGTAGCAAGTTTGCATGCCATCCATCAACTTCTTTCGTTTCTGGGTAACTATACTCGTCCATTTCATCAGTGGCTTTAACAGTGATTGTTTTGCCAGTCTCTACGTGAATCACTCCGATGATGTCTAAACTACGTGTCGCAGTATACGCTTCAATACCAGCTTCTCTTAAGACCAAATCAGTTTCATTATCGAAATGCTTAACTCTATTACCATCTTCGTCAAGTAGATACTCTGTATCCCATGCCCATCCTGCCGCTTTCAGTGCGGTCATAAAAGTTGCTTCATTATCTGCTTTTAGATAAATCATATTATTCTCCGTTATATGTGTCTATTACTGATTGCGGAGTAGCATCCACAATTGCTTGTGCTTCTGCACGTTCAGCTTTATCTTGCGTGATCAAAGGATTCTCAGCCATAGCAGTTGTTGATTTACCCTCTTCATCATAAGTAGTGACTTCTACTCTTGCTTCAACTGGCTCAATTGCTCTGACAGTAATAACATCGTGCATTACGTCTTCCATTTCTTGTGTTTCTTCGTTTACGACTTGTCTACCAGTGGGCTGACTTTCAGTAACTTCTTCACGACCAACTGATAGAACGTATTGTGCTAATCTAGCTGTCGCCGTAGTGTATGACTGAAGCTGTTGTGCAAATTGTTTTGCGTCTGCGGCAGTTTGCAGTTCAGTGGGAATGTCACCATCCCAACAATCTGCACCTTGTTCGATAATCGCATCTAAGACTAATTGATAGTGTCTATTAGCTTCCCTAAGTGGTATTGAAAATTTTTGTCCATCCAATACACATGAGATAGACTGCTTAACATCATCTTCGCCTATATTTAATGTTGCATTTTCTATTGTCATAATTATCTCCTAAAGTTCTGCGTCAAAAGCTAGATAAGCGGTTGTACTTGCACTATATCCAAACATTCTAATTACGCCTGCCACATTAGACCCGGCTTGAACTTGTAAGTTTGGTGTTGTGGGGTTGGGGTAGCCTATAACGATTGATGAACAATTATCACTATTACTATGCTGTAACGTACATCTAAAATCAGACGCCGCACTAAATGATAGTGTTGGGTCTGTTCTCATTCTCCCGCCAGGCAGAACGATTGGTACATACCATTTTGTACCACTGCTTGCTGTTGTACCGACTGCAATACCAATATTAGTATAATCTTGACCGTCAGCATCAAACTTCTGGTAGTATCTTTGACATAGTGCAAACTCTTCACCGTATGAGCGTTGCTCGAATGGAGTAGCTACGCTTCCTCCCTCTAATTGGACTCCTGTTACCTTCCAAGTATCGGCATTATTTTTAACTTGTGCTTGATGTTTAGCCGCAAAAAGACTACTAGTGTAAGTACTCCATTGATTAATATCATCACCGACAGAATATGCGCTTCCCGATATAGTAAGGAAACTGAGTCTTATACCTTGACCATTATCACTGTTTATAGTGTGTTTTAAAGGAGGAATGACTATTGTTTTTTTCTCCCATACATTGGGATGATCTATAGTATATGTACTAGGATATATCTTGTTAGGATCGATTGCGCTTACGTGTACTGCAAAGGTTCCTGTGACATTAGACTTTACCCAAAAGCTAAGTGTCATGCCAAGTTCTGCCACTTGACAGTTTTGCGCTTCGATGAACTGACTTAAAGCTAAATCTTCAGTACTTGCTACTGAAGCTTCACTTGCAGTCACAGCGATAGCAAGAGAATTTAAAAAACCTGGAGGAGCATCAGTAGACTGTGTTACATTGTGAGTATATTCATCTAAAAGGTCTGTTTGAAACTTCCAACGATCAAGAGTATAGTCTGATTTAGTCGTAAAACTACCTCCTCTTTGATTAACTTTAAAATCGCCATTAATGATAAGATTTTTACGACCACCCATACCAATTATAGCTTGTTGCTCTTGAGGTGTATCAGCACGTAGCATTGCTTCACCAGCAATACCACTTGGCTTATCAAGTTCAGCAAGCTTTTCTCTGACATTAATTTCTGATTGTGTAATTTTTACTGCCATATTTTATTCCTCTACTACCATTCCGTTAGATGCACTAATAGTAACACCCACCGCATCTGTTGTATTATCCACTCTACACAATCCTTGAAACACAGAGCGTCCTGCACTTGTACCAGCATGTAATAATCGTGTATCTCGATCATATGCAACTGCGTTGACTATTTCTGAGGAACCGTAAAGAGTAGCCTTTGCATTATCTTTGAAGAGTTGTTTCTCATCGTTGTATATTTTTGCGATTTGTTCTGGACTTGGAACAGTATTAGACGTTCTAAATAATGCAAAATCAGAATGTGGCGCATAATAATAGGTAGCCTGATAACTCCACCTTAAAATTTCTAAGGAATAAGGGTTGCTTGGAGTAGAGCAGGTTCCAGGGGTCGTAAGAGAGTGTTTACCATTTGTATAAAGGCTTATATTACCTCCAGTTTTAGTTACAGTCATACAAGTCCATTCCCCGATAGATATAGTATCACTAGTAGATTGAGCTCCTGTAATATTTGCGCCTCTTATTAGGTAATCTTTTGAACTAATTTCATGCATGGCACTCAAAACAACTTTGCTGTAAGCACTTGCTCCGGAAATATCATTCTCTGCAATCTGCCAGCCTTCGTAAACACCTCCGCCGCCATTATATTTTTGCCACCAAGTAATCGAAAAGTCGCTTGTCAGTGTTAAACCTCCTGCTGAAGGTTGTCTTAGGTAGTCACCACCAGAAGATTTAGCTCTATATGCTACTAGATCAGTGCCAGGCGCAACTGGAAACTTATGAACTGTACCGTAAACCTCTAAAGCATTGTTATTGTGTGGAGTCCTATCTGCGACTGCTCTTTTAGCCACAACATCGTCAAAATATACGTACTGTCCATTACTGCCCACTAACTGTAATCTAAACTGAACTGATGTGGATGTAGCTGTTACAGTAAAATGAAAATCTTCATATGATGTCCCACCATGTGTTTTCTCACTAGGATTCAAAGTGCATCCCGAGTGAGGTTTCACGTGAGCATAAGATGCATTGCCATTTTTCAATCGTCCTTTAACAGTATACACTTGTCCTATTTCTGCCTCAAAAATAACTCTAGCAAATGCATAGTTAGTTGTTCCCGTATGAGTAAGTTTCAATTCTCCGTTAGTAATCGATACTGAAGCTCCAAGAGTGCCACTATTGTAGGGAAGAAAGGAACTTGTATCTGAAGTACTCATGTCTCCATTAGTTACGAAATTATTACTAGAGATTTGATCTCCAGACGTATCAGATAAAGCTGAAAGTTTAGTTTGACCGATCATCCAACCAGTATTATAATCAGAAGAAATGTAAGACGATAAACCTTTATCAGGAGCTCCTACTTTTCTGTCGATGATAGTCAAGCCTTTCATAGATCCAAAACTATTTCCTGTAGTTGAAAGTATACGTCTATCTGTATCTAAACCCAAAACCTGCATATCTAATGTATTATTTGGATGTTGTATCGCATAGAATTCGTCTACGTTCTGAACAGTACCAGTTTTACGATCTACTGTAATTTCATTATGAGATTCTGGTATAGAGTTAAATATGTAATAACTTTCTTGAGCAATACGGCTGTCTGTTCCAATAGACATTCCTAGACTACCGTCTTCTAAGAAGTTTACTTTGTTAGCATAGCTATATGTTCCATTATTTACGTAAATATTAATTACTCTACCCTTATCATTAATAACACTTACGCCATTGTCCGTTGCGACTGCAATAGTTGGAACGGGTAATCCTGTAGCACTATCAATAGAAGCGCCTGGTAGAACAGCCATGTCTACATCGTGTATATCATAATGAGCAATTACGTAAACATTTTCAGCTTTTCCTGTGGCACTAATGTATGTTCCTGGGTCGTTTCTTCCTTCAATAGTTCTACTAGAAGTTACAGGATAACTAGTCGACATGTATAATACATAAACAAAATCTTCTATGAAATTGAATATATTACCGCCGTCATTGCCACCCTCAACCATTTGTCCGTTTAAAGCAGTGACGCATATTCTTGTTTGAGATGATGTTGCCCAATCAAGGATACCGCCTGCTTCGAATCTCATCCACATAGGAAGAGACATATCATCTCCGTCATAAATGGCAATTCTGTTAGCTTCGGCTACAATCACAGCGACGGTAGGAAACTCTCTCCGACTACCACGTGTCTTTGTATTCAGGTTTTCGTTATACCAAGTAGTGTTCTGTGTACGCTTTCTCCAAGCACCACCATCTGAGTCTTTTCTGGTGTCATATATGAATACATCACTCGCAGTTTTAGGTATAATGGCATCAATTGTAGATAGGCTAGATCCTCTTGAAGTCAGAAAATCTTTTGCATCCATATAAGCGGCAGTACCCAAGTCTGCATTACTAGGCACTTGATTAGGACTTGTTCCTATTAATTTAGTCATTAGTTATTCTCCGTAAGTGCTTCTAGTTCAGGATTAGATAATGGCTTATCATAATATCTAAAAGTTTTCAACGTACCATTTAGATAGCCCGCACCGTCTGCTCTAGAACCAATTTTCAATAATGTAGAATTGCGTTCATAATCCACACTCGTATCCGTCACTACTGTATTTCCATCCATTGATAAAGCAAAGTCATCTTTTTTAATTCTACTAGCCATTTTACTAAAAGTACCAGAGACTAATGTTACTCCACCATTTATATCTGCTAGATTATTTACATCTGGACTAACTCGTAATCTTCCTCTTAATTGATCTATATGATTGTACTGCGTTCTCTCATCATTTAGAGACCATAACCAGTGATTTACATTTCCTTGTATGCTGTCGTGTTCAGTGTAAAAACTTCCGCCATTAGGATTATACCAAGAAGTTAAATTCTTACCTATCATGTCCACTTCATCTGCTTGTCTAACATAGTTACTACTAGAGAAAACATCGGTTGAGCGAGTTGTAGTTGTGTTATTACCTGGAGTAGCAAATATAAAGCTTGTTGGTACCTGTCCGTCTTCTATCTGCATTCCGAATATTTCAATTCCACTAGTGCCATTTCCTGCATAACTTGACTGCCTAGAGTCGTTGAGTACCTCAACTCTCTGAATCAAACCAGTGTTTTGTGTTATATTCGCTGATACAAAGCATCTATATATTCCACTGCCGTAATTTTCAATACCTGCAAGAACACTCGATGTACTTGTGCCATACACTGTACCAGTATCAAGATCAAAAATAGCATTGCCGCCAAAAGACTGTTCTAGCTTTAGATACTTGTATCCAGATTGCTTTGCAAAGACAGAGAAACAATGTTGACCAGCCGCCGCTAAAGTCTCATATCTATCGTAAACGTGAACAGCACTAGTTGTTGAAGGAACAATCCTCGTGAATCCTTCTCCACAATTGAAATAATCTGTTGTCCTCGCTTTACTTACCTGCGGATAATAACCACTCCAATAAAATGCGTCTGATACATCAAATCTTTGTACGGCTTGCTTTTCCAATATCAATCCAGTCTCTACCCACTGATTTCCATCATACTTATAGCCGTAGCGTGGAGCATTCTCTGGTGCTTTTCTAAGAGAACCGTTTTCATCGAAGTAGCTTGCCTTACTTGAACGTGAAGTAAAATATGTATCAGAAGGAGTAAACGAAGATGGGTTATCACCAATCTCAATCTGTAGACCCCAATAGTAAGTATCAATGGCACCTGTTCCAACATATGCGGCTGCACTTCCTGATGCCGTAGAAGTTGCATAAAAATAAGAAGTGCTAGGTGTACTATCAGTAAGAACTGTCACACTACATCTATACCATCCATTACCAACGTCTGTCATCGTTGTGCCTCTGTTGATGCCAGAACTGTGTGTAAATGTTCCGTTATCTAGATCAAAATATGCTGTGGGATAATTACTAGCACCAGCGGCTTCATTGTAATACCATGCGATTTGTGCATACCTGTTGGCACCTCGCTTAAAATATGCTGTTTGTGTATAATAAGTATTTGCGACAGGTACGAATGATTTGAATATGCCGTGACCATCGTTTACAGTATTAGCACGAATTCCGTCTGCTGAATATGTTCCGTCTGGAGCAACAGCTGCCTTTAAAGAAACAAAAGCGTTTGAAAATCCCCAATATCCTCCGTCTATAGTTATACTATTAGTGTTGAGAAAATCTCTAGGCTCTTCAATCAGCAAACCTTTACTTTCGCCAGTTGCTGGATCGTGATCAAAGCGTGGTTCGTTTTCGATTGCATAGCGTAATATTCCATTACTATCGTAATAAGTTGCAATAGAATTGCGATAAAATGTGATACGTGAATCAAGTTGCTTAGAGTTAGCAAAGTCTAAATTGAGTGCGGGTCGAATTGAGTGCCGCACTTGACTTGCACCGATAGCACCTACAACATCAAGTTTGTGCGCTGGACTAGTTGTTCCAATACCAACTCCTCCTGCTTGAACAACTAGATCATCTCCAAGAGTGGCTGATCCACTCATTACTATGCCCTGTGTATCAGTGCCTCTTATTCTTGCTTGATTAGTTACTGTGCCTCCAGTATTTGATCTAAATACGATTGCTGGTATTCTACTTCCCGCACTACCATCGACATCTTCGATAATAAGCATACAGTCTTCATCACTTACATCCGAATTACCTGATATATGTAACTTTGCTTCTGGAGAAGTTGTATTTATACCAACGTTGCCATCTCCACGAATACGCATAATATTCGTATTGTCTCGTTTTCTGAAATCAGCAGTATAATCGTTGTCGTCATTACCTGCTTTAACAACCATACCGAAACTATCTGAGGTATTTGAATTAACTACTTGTAGTCCTACATGATTAGCTGTTGGGGTTACTACTGACAATCTAAGGGCTGAAGGATTTGTATCTCCTATACCAACGTTGCCATTAGAAGATATCCTAACCCTCTCGTCAAAAGTGTTTTCGTGCAGAGTGCCAAAAGTTAACCCTGTGCTATAACTAGAAGGAGTTCCTCCTGGCCATGGAGCCATATTCTGTGCTGTGATAGAAGCGGCTTTAGCTCCGCCTGCGGGACCTCCGCCTGCGTGATAATGATGAAAGTCTATTGACGAACCTGCGGCTGCGCCACCGCCTGCATTGTTTTCTATTTTAATAAATGCTTGTACTGCTGAAGTTGAACCTGCCTTCTTGATATGTAGAGGTGTTGCTGGAGTATCTGTACCGATACCAACTTTGCCCTCAGAGCCGTCTACGAAAAGAACTACATTACTCTTACCATCATATATGACGGTATCTCTGAAGTACGTAGTATCACCAGCAGGATTATTTTTTCTGTTTATTCTAACAGCACCGTCATTAGTCGATCTACCTTCGTTGACTAATTCTAAGTTACCGTCTTCTACGTTGTTTATCCAAGAGTTGTCTGTTCCACCAGATCCGCCTAACGTTACATAGCCTGGGTCAACCTGCAGTGCAGTGACGGGAGCAGTAACACCGCCAATGCCTACATTGCCGTCAGTATGAATACGAATTTTCTCGGCATATGACCCACCGCCCATAAACTTGACAGGACCTGAACCACTCCAACCATATTCTAGTTCGTTACTGCCGTTTACCCTTACTAGGGTTCGTACTGTTCCTCCAGTATCGTCTGAGCGAATTTCTCCGCCTCTTGTAAATTGAAGATGATTTGCACTGAGTAATGTTAGACCATGTGACATGGTAAACTTAGTGTTTGTAGCGTCCCATAAAATGCTTGCATCAGTAGAAGCATCTACAGCATCTTGAATCGTAATACCAGCACCATCTGCTGATCCAGACGTATCATTACTTGCATGATAGTTTAAGGTAATGTTCTTGTCTTCAACATCAAGGGCTGTAGTGTTTATAGTTGTCTGAGTGCCCTCTACGGTAAGATTGCCTTGAATAACTACATTCTCATTGAATGTTGCACGACCACTATTAGCCATGTCAAACGTCAATGCAGTAACCACTGCATTAGACGTAGTAGTACCTTTGATTATGACACTTTTATCGATGGTCTCAGACTTGATTACTAAATGACCATTGTCTCGCTTGAATCTACCGAACTCGACTGCACCATCTGCTAGAATAACATCTGCGCCATCCGCATTCAATGTGATGTCGCCACCAGCATCTATAGTCAGATTACCAGCGTGAATAAGATTACCGCCGATTGTTACTTGATCGAGAAATGTTGCGGCACCAGATGCCGACATGTCGATTGTAAGTGCAGTGATTGGAGTTGAGCCATCTAATCCCTTGAATACTAGGGACCTATCAGCGACATAGGCTTCTATAACTAAATCAGTGCTATCGTTTGCTATTCTGCCGAACTGTACTGTATTGTCATACAGTCGTAGATCGCCACCATCTACGTTCAGTATGATATCTGCCGCACTGTCAAAAGTGAGATCACCACTAGCGTTTGCGATTTGGCTGGTATTCGTAGTCACGTTACCAGATGCATCGACC
>Ga0206682_10002394_pt1 | contig 17048 bp, 10 predicted proteins | sample M240m12015metaG_FD_155444 | JGI IMG/M metagenome (GOLD analysis project Ga0206682, IMG submission 155444) | Ammonia-oxidizing marine archaeal communities from Monterey Bay, California, United States - M2 40m 12015 | ecosystem: Environmental > Aquatic > Marine > Intertidal zone | place: USA...
TATTTCGCATTAATACCAGATCTGGGCCAGCCGTGGAACCGGTAGCTTGGGAATACATCTGAACTTCTGACGCGGATGTATCGACTATTAATTTTTTGGTACTCGCGCTAGTACCCACTTCAAAATCACCCCCTCCCGTAAATCTCCCAACCTCGGACGCGTTCACCGAAAATCGAATGTGTTGTCCCGTGGGAGTGTTAAGGTGGGTAGCCCCCGAAGCGGCTTGTTTCAACGCAAAATTAGCACTCGTGTTCTTATCTACATGCGAAAATGATGCCTGATCGGATTGTCCCATATAACCCACGGCTGCTCTCCCGATATAAGACGCCGTATCCGCGTCATACGCTACTTTGAGTTCATCTTGAATGCCAACCTTGCCATCGACTTCCAATTTGTACGCGGGGCTTGTCGTCCCGATACCAACATTTGAAGTTGCAGTATCCACAAAGAGGTTACTTACCACACCCACCTGAAAATTTCCATCTACTTGTGCACCCCCATCTACAGAAAGTGCCTGAGTTCCTGAATTAACCACATTAACGGGGCCATACACACTCGTTGCTAGTGCATTGGCTGTATCTACGGAGAGATGAATGTCATCACCACTAGACATTGTGTGGCCTAGCTTAAGACCCACCCCCTCGTCATAAAAAATCGCCACATTTGAATCCCCATCGGATCGTTTCATTATAATACCCGTGTCACTTGTACCGGTACTACCAGCTGCCAGCAATAATACGGGATCCTTAACCGAAAGGTTATCGGTTTCAATGACGGTTATACTACCATCAACCGTGATACCTGAAGCGTGAATATTACCATAAACCCGAAATTTTGTATCCGCGGTATCTTCTATATATACATTTGATCCGATATCAAGTGTATGTATAGGGTTCGTGTTAGAAACACCAACTTTCCCCGGGAAAGTTTGGATATTCGTTGACGCCATTAATATTAATATACAAAAGATTTTACACTAATTCCATCTACATTTATTGAATTTAATTTACCATCTGGCGCCGATGACATATAGTCTATAAATACGTCAACACCATATGTCTGTGTTCCGATTCCACTTGGTTCAAGGATAACCATGGTTGGCGTTGTCGCGACGACGGAATTCCATGGTTTTGCATTTGTACTTCCAAACAAGGATTTTGATCCGGTGGCTATATATAGAGAGGATGTAGTACCGTCTCTCGTTCCACCCTGAGTGTCGAAGACAAGTGTACTTACTTCTTCATTTCCGTGTAGTAACTGTGCTGTGACTTTCGCATAAAACACATTTGATGCAAATGTCAAACTAACATTTGAAAATCCAGTTGGAATGTTTACATTGCTATACGCGTACTGTTTGGATGCATAACTTCCACTGTTTGTCACGATACCTCCAGTTGTAACTATACCCACATCCGAATCTGTAAATTGAATTACGTTAGATGTGACATTTCCCTGACCAGTAACTTCTTCGAGTGTATAGGCCGGTGATATTTCAACCGCACCGAGAAAGAGTGTCGAGTTTATAGACGCGTTCCCATCTATCACAAGGACATTGGAACCCGTGTCTTCTACGTATAAATTAGACCCCACACTCAAATCATGACCTGGTGTGGTGTTTCCTATACCCAATTTCTCACCCACTGTGAGCTGAGAACCAGCCGCATGAACGTTTCCGGTCATATACAAGACATTCGATCCCGTATCATCTACCCAGAGATTTGAACCCACGTCAAGTGTATGTATTGGGTTAGAATTTGCGACACCCACATTTGCCGTGGTCACGAGACCCGTTGCTGAGTTTGTAAATTCTACGGTATTTGATGTTGTGTTTCCGGTCATGGTCACATATTCGAGGGCGTATACGGACGCGATTTGAATACTATCGAGGGTTATTTGGTGCGCCAAAATGTTTCCATCCACTGTCAAGACGTTCGAACTTATGTCGTTAACACATAGGTTTGATCCAACTGCTAGGTCACACATGGGATTTGTATTTGCAATACCCACATTACCCGTCGTCGTGAGACTCACGGTGTTTTGTATATGTATCGTTTGAGATGTGACGTTTCCGTTTAGTACAATGCCTTCTAGATTACTGACAGTTGATATACCAGTGAGTTCCGAACCATCACCCTTGAAATAACCCGCTTCTATGTTTCCGGTAGCCACCAGACCTACATTGGAATTTGTGAGTTGGATTGTATTCGAGGATACGTTTCCATTGTCTACTACATCTTGAAGAGATGTAACGAGACCCGTCAAATATGAACCATCACCAATAAAATGCGCAGCTTCTACGTTACCCGTTGCGACTAGACCCACATTGGAATTTGTGAGTTGAATTGTATTCGAAGATACGTTTCCATTATCTGCTACGTCTTGAAGAGTTGTAACGAGACCCGTCAAATATGAGCCATCGCCCTTAAAATAGCTCGCTTCCACGTTTCCGGTAGCCACCAGACCTACATTGGAATTTGTGAGTTGGATTGTATTCGAGGATACGTTTCCATTGTCTGCTACATCTTGAAGAGTTGTAACGAGACCCGTCAAATGAGAACCATCACCTATGAAGCGCGCGGCTTCTACGTTTCCGGAAGCCTTGAGACCCACATTGGAATTTGTGAGTTGAATTGTATTCGAAGATACGTTTCCAATGTTTACAATAGCACTTAAACCCTGCTGCTCCACTACATCTATTCTAGATGCATTCGATGCCAAATCGGTTTCCAAAACACCCACTCTACTCGCATTAGATGCCAAGTCGGTTTCCAAAACATCGACCCTAATTGCATTAGATGCCAAATCAGTTTCCAAAACACCCACTCTACCAGCATTGGATGCCAGGTCCGTTTCCAAAACACCGACCCTAATTGCATTAGATGCCAAATCAGTTTCCAAAACACCCACTCTACCAGCATTAGATGCCAAGTCCGTTTCCAAAACACCTACTCTACTCGCATTAGAGGTCAGATCGGTTTCCAAAACACTCACTCTACTCGCATTAGATGCCAAATCCACCTCTAGGGCAACGCCTGTGAGTGTCGTGCCATCACCCTTAAAATAGCTCGCTTCTATGTTTCCGGTAGCCACCAGACCTACATTGGAGTTCGTGAGTTGAATTGTATTCGAAGATACATTCCCATTATTTGCTACATCTTCAAGTGTGGTCACGAGGCCCGTCAAATATGAGCCATCACCAATAAAACGCGCAGCTTCTACGTTACCCGTTGCAACTAGACCCACATCTGCGTTTGTAAATTGAATTGTGTTTGAAGTTGTATTACCTTTATCGGTAATAACTTGAAGTGTCACATTTGAAAGAGTGTTGCCACCCCCAAAGTATTGAACCGCGTATATATTTGTATCTGCTCGTATATCACCTGCAACGTGTAGCTTGTGATCAGGTGTATCTGTTCCTACACCCATATCCCCAATTGTGACGAGGGCTGTGTCCGAATTGTTGAAGAATACTGTATTTGAGGTTGAATTCCCATAAGATGTCACCTGTTCGAGATTCACATTGGAGAGTGTATTACCATTCCCATAATAATACGAAGCGGTGACATTCCCAGAGACGTCTACATTTCTTGTAATGTTCGCATCTCGTGTAATATTCACATCCCTTGAAGCTTGAATATCGTTCGTCACAGACAATTTTTTAGAAACGGTTGCATTCCCCGTGAAATATGTTTCTCCAGATACGTCTAGATTTTTAGCCACACTTATATTGGAATTGGCGAAGACATTCCCAGTCACAGTGAGATCCTTCGTTATATTGATATCCGATTGCGCTATCATATTTTGAATAACCGTGAGGTCTTGATCGACGATTACGTTACCATTCGCATTCAATTCGCCTTGAATCGTGGCATTTTTAGAGACAGTAAGGTTTGACGTGGCCCTGGTTTCACCAGTTACATTCACATCCCCCGTAACATTTACATTTGAGGAAGCATACACATTCCCCGATATATCAAGATCGTTTGCAACGCTTACATTAGAATCGGCGTATACATTCCCAGTTACATTGAGATCTTTGGTTATATCTACATTTGAGGAAGCATACACATTACCAGTCGTTGTGAGATCTCGGTTAACTTTTACGTCACGTGCATACACATCCCGGGTAACGGCAATATCGTTCGCGACTATCACATTTGAATTTGCAAATATATGCCCGGTAATAGTCGCATCTTTTGTTACTTGAAGATTTGAAGATGTTGAAATGTCTTCCGAAACGGTAAGATTCTTTGTGACGTCCACATTTGAGGAAGCATAGACATTCCCAGTCACGTTGAGATCTTTTGTGATGTCCACATTCGAAGAGGCATATACATTTCCAGTCACATTCACTTCAGATCCCGCGTACACATTCCCAGTCACGTTGAGATCTTTTGTGATGTCCACATTTGACAATGCATATACATTTCCAGTGATGTTCAACTCAGACAATGCGTTCGTATTCCCAGTTACATTTATTTCGGATTCTGCGTATACATTCCCAGTTACATTGAGATCTTTGGTTATATCCACATTTGAGGAAGCATACACATTACCACTCACATTGAGTTCTTTGGACACGTCAACATTTGAGGACGCGTAGACGTTTCCGGTAACATTTAATTCTGTCAATGCATTCAAATTTCCGGAAGCATTAATATCATTTGAAATTGAAATATTGTTCGCAAATAGCGTTTCGTCAATTTTTGTATCCCCGTGAACCACCAATATATTAGAGGCAGTGTCATCAACGTACAGGTTTGACCCCACATCGAGTGTGTGTACTGGTGAGGTATTTGCTATACCTACGTTCGAATCCGTTACAATAGATCCATACACATGAAATTTTACATTGTTATCTGCGTTCGGTGTGATGTAATGTTGGTACGCGTTGCTATCCGTGTATCCAATGAAAAATTCATCTTGTGCTTCACGGTAACCTATACCCACGTTGGATACAGCGGTTGATCGCGTCATGACAAAACCCAAATCAAACGCGGTATCCGATTCATAATTATTCTTACCAAGTTCAACAATCGAATCGTCGATTAAAAGGTTTTGTTGTGTCACGAGGGTTGTATCCCCCAAAACTTCCAGATTCCCAACAACTAGGAGTGTATCAGAAATAAACACATTCCCAGTCACATCCATTACATTCGAACCTGTATCATCAACGTATAGGTTTGATCCCACATCAAGTGTATGCACCGGTGAAGTATTTCCTATACCGACGGGTCCATGTGTAATCAAACTCGCATTGGTGTTCTGAAACTCTGTTGTATATGGTGTCGTATTACCCACGGCCGTGACATCCTCCAATGTCTTATTAATATTATCACCTGAGTCAACGATCTCCTTGGTTACCACATTATACACCAGTGTATTGGCGGTGATACTTGAATCCTTCCTCACGGGTGCCACATGAAATCCATTCGTATTTGCATCAATCAATTGTGAAGATGCATTAATAATAATGGAATTAATGGTCTGTTCATCGGGTGTATATTTACCTAACCTGATCCGTTCGGAACGTTCGATGGTATTCAAGTTCTTTACCATTTATATAACAAGTCATTTTATTTTAGCAAAGTTCAGTCCAACCCGTCTTTTTATATCCAACAAATGTATCCTTTTCGGTATCGTAAACCATAAGACCTGGTTCAGGTTTTTTTATATTTTCAATCTGTGTGGTCGTCATACGGGGAAGTAACAACCCGCGAGACGTTGAATTTACCGCAAATGCTGCTGATGAATGCGCAGTTTCCGAACCCACGGTGACCGAACCATTGCCATCTATTGTCATGCTCGGTTGGAGATGACCATTTGGTCTTTTTGTATTAAATACAATACCCCCGGGACGTCCAGAACTTAAACCGGCATTTGCCTTTGTGTATGCATTTATTTCGGCGAGTTTATTTATTTTAATCGCCCTAACTTCACCGAGGGGTGAGACTATATCCGGAGTTTCATATATCGTAACTTTTGACTCGGCTTCTGTTGTACCAAAACCCACATTCCCCGCAGTTGAGAGGGATGTCCCAGGGTTTTCAAGAATCATTGTACAACTCGTATTACTTTCATTTTTCATTACAGTTTCAAGTGTTATTTGAGGAGCTTCAAAATTTTCAAGAACCTGTATTCTCTCATCAATTATAGGCAATTTACAATTTATATTTAAAACTTCAGTTTCTATACCTCCGACACTTGGTATGAGTTTTTCAAGTGGATCTATACGAAGAAGTTGATTTTTTATATCACTTATCTGATTTAGTGTATTTTTTTCCACAGTATTAATACGCCTTGGGGTATTTATTGCGATATTCTTAACTACATCTTGTATATCACCCAAATCATCTTTAAATACACATTTTTCTTCTACATTTTGAATTCTTGTATCTAACGTGGGAAGCATTTCCAGTTCCTTTGAAACGTTCTTGAAATGTGTAAAAGTTGATGATAGTTGATCTTTAATTGGTTTGATATCTTTTATGTCATCTTCAAGTTTTTTAATTATTGGAACTTGCTCATTTAGATGAAAAACGTCTAGTCTCAATTGCGAAACATTTGGGATAGAATCGCCAATAAGTTTTATTTTTTTATTGACTTCTGTAAATTTTTTATCGGTGTTGGTAAACTTTTTTAGTTTTTGTTCAACATCCCCAATGCGAGTCGGTAAATATGATAAATTTTCAACATTATTTGCGACATTGGATAAATTAGTTTCAAATAAGTCTATTTTATATAATGATTTCGTTCTTTGTAATAATGAATCTGTTGTGGTTTTCAATTCTGGGACCATGACTTCAATATTTTCGATGCGGGACGCGTTCGATTCCAGATCTTCCTTAAGAGCTACACCTTGGAGATGTGTACCATCCCCTTGAAAGATGGGTGCCACTACCTTTGAACTAGATACAATGGCTCTAGATGAATGTATAGATCCCTGTGTATATAGGGATTCTAGATTAAGTGTCGCATTTTCCAAATCATTTAGTTGTTTAATAGATATGTTCGAAAGAAGACTTCCATCTGCATTAAGACTTTTAGTCACGGTTAGATTTTCATATGTATCGGGGATTTCCTGGTTAATTTGAATATTTGAAAGAAGACCTGCATCTCCCTCGAATATCTTAGCCTTTACAGTACCTTTCACATCTGTATCTTTGTTTATCGCCAAACAATTATTCTTTTCTGAAAATTGAATCTTAACGTCACCACCGCGACGACGCATAACAATTCCAACATCTACATCATTTTTAGTATTTCCTTTCGCAATTTCGAAAACTGGATTACTTGTATAATAATTTTCAACTGTTCTTGAATTCACAACATCGAGATTTTCCACCTCTAGGGATGGTATTTTAATTTTATGACCACCCGTCTCTACGATTTCTTTCGTCGCCGGGTCATATGCGAGCAAGTTGGGGGCTGCTGCATTCCTAATGGGTGTCACATAAAGTCCGCTATTTTCAATGTTGTCAATCTTTGCATATGTTGCATTGAGGACAATCGAATTATGTGGTTGTGCACATCCAGTGAACCGTCCTAGACGTATTTTGTCTGTGGGTTGAGTCACACCAGTGTCTTTCACCATTTATATATTATTCGATTTTAATTTGCGTATATAAGGCCGGCCATTCCATTCTCAATTCTGAGAATGTTGTAATTTACGGCATAAATTGTATCATTTAATATTTCAGTTTCACTATGTATTTTTGCATTTTCGATGCGACTAAAATTTAGTGACCCGGTTGGTTGATGTAGGCTCGTTGTCAAACAGAATGGGTGCATGAAAATATCCGGACTCGTTACGAAGTTTGTGTGATAATACTGCGAAACATCCATAAAATGCGGCCTTGACCACCTATACGCGGTTAGATCAACTCCGTTTATACTGAGTTTGATTCTATTTGTTTCTGATGCAAGAGGACTTGACCCGGTGTTATTTGAACTCGCAATGAATTTCACTGGATGGTTAAAATTGAGACTTTGGATATGTTCAGCAGAACCAATGTTCTTCTGAACTTGGTAAATCAGCATATCGCGGGACCTTGATGCCATATTACCACGCTCCTCGTTGTCTAAGTAATAATAGTTTGAGTAACATTCCCAATTGTGTGACGCAGCAGCTGACCCCCAACGAATGCGCAATTCGACATCATGATATTGAAGAGCCAATAACGGAATTGCGGATTGTGCACCTTCACAGAAAAAGAACCGAAGTGGGAAGAAGAATGAGTTTGAAGTACTTCCACCGGGGTGTGGACCAATTGAACTCTTTGAAACATTTTGTGCCAACATATCAACTGCAATATTTTCACAGAAAGACGAATCCTGTTCATCAATAATTTGACCACCGATAACCAACTGGACACTTTCAATTAAATCCTCCCATGCGTTTGTATCAACGGCTCTGGATCCGTTATCAATTACAAAATACGTATATCCCAGCAAATCACCGCTTCTCTCTATGCGTATCGTTGAGAGTGAATTGTTTTTGACAGCACCGTGTATAGTTTGTTTTTCAATAGATTGGGAAAAATTCGAATGTCTCTTGAAAGTCGAATTAAAAAATGATATCTCAGGATCACCAACGATATGTTCATCCTGAGCACCGATACACACTAATTGAACAATACCCGAAGACATTGTATACTACTTTAATATAAGAAAATTACAAGTTTGGTTTTCTACACACAAAGCGAATAACTAAAAAGTTATTGGCTGAGGTAGCAGGATTCTTGATGGTATTTCCATCTTGGTCGCGAATCGTAACCTTGAAACGATCAATGCTACGAATTGGGTCAATGTATTGAGTCACGATTGGATAATCTGCATCCTTAAAGGAAATGAGAGAATCAGCACCACCAGTGTGGGAAGTCTCATTAACTATCAGACTCGCAAATGAATTGCGAACAACTGTCATCTCAGATTGACCCCCGAGAATATTTGATGCACGGTCATTGAAGTTCGTATCAAGTTCTTCAATAGAAATATAACATTGTTCAGTACTCACTTGTGAGTGAATACTGGCTGCCAATAACCTTGCCTGAACCACATTTCGGATAGGCTGGTCAAGGTGGCATGTAAAAGTGTTGGCACTTGCTTGTCCAACAGAATCTATGGTTATAGTGTGATATTCTGAACTGAGATCTGGAACCCCAGTGGGTGAAGTAATCAACGCCATTTTATATTAGCTTAGATTAAAGATCCACCAATTCCATCTTCAATATCATAACTGGCATAATCATCAACGAGCTTTTGTGCACCACAAAGTCCACCCGGGGTCAAACCCTTAGTATAAGCACTACCCTTCTTGCCCTGACCGGGCGCACATTCCAATTTATTATCGAGACCGAAGATGGACTTTTCAGTCTTGGCCTTGATGGTGATTGGTCTGGGGCTGTACGCACTCTTGGTCGCAGAAAGTACGAGGATGATTGCCAGGATGACAACGATGGTTGTAATAGCATTACGGTTTGTTCGATTGAACTTGAACATTTATATTATATATATATTTTTTCTAAAGTGCGTTAAAGGTAATTTAATAGTTTCCCATTAGAGAGTAGATGGACGAAGAAATTGTCATTAGTCGAGGTGGTAATACTGTGATGAAATTGGACGCCGATGAACAGGCCCTGATGGAAGAAATTGAAATATCAGTTCCGAAACCTCAGCCTGTGCGTCGTCCCGTTGACCCAAAGCGTCCCAGACCACAACAACCACAAGAACCCATGGATGCATTTGTAAATCCAAACAAACAAACTGCACCAGTGCATACACAAGAAGACGAAGAGGTGGATTACGGCGAAGATGAACCCACATTTTTTGATGACGACGAACCAATGCGCGGCGGAGGGGAAGATTCCGAGCAGCCAACGAAGGGGTACACATCAGTCGAGGAAGAGAAAACTGATCTTCTTAATAAATTAGCTCGGCTTGAGAAGAAGGGATTTAATGTAAATAAGCGACTCAACGCATACTCTAATGTCGATGATTTGCGTTCCGAAGTAAGAAGAATTACATATAGCATTGATGTAGAGCAGTCTATTCGTTTTTCACGACGAATGTTGGTTGCCTGTGTAACCGGCCTGGAATTCCTAAATAAAAGATACAACCCATTCGAGATCCAGCTTGATGGGTGGAGTGAGAATGTAATGGAGTCGGTTGATGATTATGATGGGGTATTTGAGGAACTTTACGTTAAGTATAGGTCTAAGGTCGCTGTCGCCCCAGAAATAAAACTTATAATGATGTTGGGTGGGTCAGCTATGATGTTCCATCTTACAAACAGTATGTTCAAGACAGCCTTACCAAATATGAACGATGTTCTCAAACAAAACCCCGATCTTGTCAAGAATATGATGGCGGCTGCTCAAAATACAACACGATCCCCCGATCAACCCGCAATGGACGCCCCAGTTGGTGGAACTGGAGAATATGAAATGCAGGGTCCGGGTGTAGATATATCAAGTCTCATGGGTGGTATTATGATGCCACCACCACCAATGAATACTTCGATGCCGTCTACAACCACAAAGCTTCCAGCTGTAGAAGAAGATGATATCTCGGATATTGTTTCCATTTCTGGAGAATCTACTGGGGGTGATGTCAAAGAGGTAAATGTAGAGGCCTCAAAGACCAAGAAGACCAGAAGAAAGAAGAAAACGGAAATAAATCTCTAAGTAAAGTATAATAATGATAGGTTATTGTCCCCTTGAGGAACTCGAACCTCCCACCCGACCCCAGGAAACGGTCGTGGTGGAAAAGCCCAAGTCCTCTGTAGGGCTTGAAGAAACTGAATGTAATTACGCCGTGATGGCTTTTATCATGGGTGTTGTTATTTTGGCTCTCGCCGATTCTATGGATAAGTAAATTTACACTTTTTACCTCGTTTGATTTATGAAACCTGGTAAAAAGGATGTTATTAGTTATTTTTCAATTCTTGTATTTCATTTTTTAGTTCCTTTATCGCCTCTATGATAATACCAGCCAGGTTACCATACGCCACAGAGTATGAAGTATCTTCCGAACCATATACAGCTTCTGGGAGTACTTCCTTCACCTCTTGTGCAATGACACCAGTTTTTCGTTCATCTAAATAGTCAAACGTATATCCACTCAATTGACACACTTTATCAAGAGCATTTTCAATCCGTGTGATGTTTGATTTTTTACGCCTATCCGAAAAGGCTGTAATGTCATCACCGGCGTATATTTTCTTGTTCACGTAAAGACCGCCGCTTTGTACAACAAGAGCACCGGTACCATTGGATGCTGAATCGGTGGTGCTTTGGATGGTAGAGGTTTGGCAGGTTACTGACTGACTTGACGTTAACGAACCTGTAATTTCAACTGGTATAGCTGTATTATTTGTCGTTACAATATCACCCGAAAAATTGTCAGAGCCACATATTCTCAACTTAGAAAGACTCGTATCATAAAAAATTGCTATATTTGAATTTGGTTTTTCAAATATAAGACCAACATCTTTTGTCCCACTAGTATTTCCTTTACCGACTGTTATAAGACTATCTTCAACTGTGAGAGTTGTAGTATTAAATGTACTTGTTGTGCCATTAACGGTAAGATTCCCCGTCACAATCAAATCCTTGTCGGTTTTTATATTTTTAGCTACGTAGAGACCCCCATTTCTTACCTGAAGAGCGCCAGATGGCGATGCCGACGTGTCGTCGGCGTTTGTAATTAAAATTTTATTGCTTGTGGTGTTACCCGAACCACCCGTAACCTGGTGTAGGGTTTGTGACACGCCGGTAAGACCTGAACCATCACCAATAAATTTAGCCGCATGAACATTTCCACTGACACCAACGCCACCCGTGACAATTAGACCCCCGGTCGTTTTAGATGTCGCCGCGGTAGAGTTTGAAATTGTTATTTGGTTGGTTGTAGTGTTACCCGAACCACTCGTAACCGCTTCCAATGTCGTGGCGACATCGGTAAGACCTGAACCATCACCAATAAATTTAGCCGCATGAACATTTCCACTGACACCAACGCCACCCGCGACAATTAGACCCCCGGTCGTTTTAGATGTCGCCGCGGTAGAGTTTGAAATTGTTATTTGGTTGGTTGTAGTGTTACCCGAACCACTCGTAACCGCTTCCAATGTCGTGGGGACACTGGTAAGACCCGAACCATCACCAATAAATTTAGCCGCATGAACATTTCCACTGACACCAACGCCACCCGTGACAACAAGAGCCCCCGTCGTTGTAGATGTCGCCGCGGTCACGTTCGAAATACTAATGACATTTGATGCAGTTGAACCCCGTTCTATTATTTTTTGTAATGTAACATCATTTGCCAATTTTGTGGTTGAAATTGTACCGTTTTGGATATTATCATTATGAATTGTTAAAAGTGCAATTTCACTTCTTGAATTTCCCGTGAGAGTTGAATCTCCTCCGGTAACTGCATGTCTTTGTAATTTTGATCCCGTGAGTGAATTGTCATCGAGTAGACCAAGCGTCAAATCGGCCGACTCCAATCTATTCAGTGGTAAACTTCCAACTGCAACATGCGTTGCATTGATAGTAGCATTAGCAATTTTTGCACCTGTAACAGCGCCATCGATTATCTTTTGTGTTGATATGGCGTTATTATCAATAAATGCTGTCGCAATAGCACCCACGGCAAATTTTTCCTCGGTAATTGATCTATCGGCAATTTTATTCGTGGTTACTGCATTGTTGGAGAGTTTAGCTTCGGTTACTGCCAAAGATGTAATTTTAGATGTTGTCACCGCAGAATTTTGTAACTTTGCCGTTGTGACAGCTTCACTGGCAATTTTTGACGCTGACACAGCGGAATCAACTATTTTTGCTTGTGACACTGAAATATCAGCGAGTTTGGGAGTTGTAATCATATTGTTGGCAATTTTGGCAGTCGTTATTCCGTCATCCCTAAGTTTAGTAGTTGTAATTGCTCCATCCACGATTTTATCTGTAGAAACGGAAGAAGTACCCAATTTTATTTCGGTTACCGCGCCGTCTGACAATTTAGGAGTTGTAACTGAAGAATTACCATGGTTGGCTGTGGAAATGGTATTTTCGGCAATTTTTGCACCGGTGATAATATTGCTACCAAATTTTTCGAGTGGAATGGTTCCGGATAAATTTGATGGATCCAAACTGGTTATATTTCCGCCATTACCTTCAAAACTATCAGCTACAATCTTCCCAGAAGCTGTAAGACTTACATCCGCATTTAAAAATTTCACATGTAAACTAGTTGCATTACTGGCTTCTGTGACAGCCTGTAGAGTTGGTGAAATATTAGTCTTTGAACTAGAACCAACCTTAAAGTCGCTCGCAGAAACAGCCCCATCGAGAGTTACACTTTTGTCACCATTTCCAGAGTCTTCGCCCCGTGATGAAGTCACAAAAATGTGAGATAGCTGTCCAGCATTACCAAGGAACGGCATTTATATATTAGTTTCCGAATAAAATTCCGGCCATTCCGTTCTGAAATTTAAGCACGTTATAATTTACGGCATATACTACTATATCGTCGGCTGTTCTATTCGTGCCCCTGGTTGGGTTTTTAATTACAAGATTCGCACTGTCGAGGCGACTAAAATTACAGGTACCGCTTGGCATATTCGAAGAAGCATTTCTGCAAAAGTGATAAACGTAATACCTCGTGTAAAACGAAGCTTTTTCTATTTCATCATATTGAATAATACCAAATTTAGAATGTTTATAATTTTGTACGGTATGAAAGTATACGGGTGACATGGAATCTACAAGTTGTGATCCATTAAGAAGTATATCCGCTGTGTCAAATGTAAATTTATCATCCGCTAATACAGAACTTTTTGCCTGAAACCCAAAAAATATACTTTTTATTGGGTGATTGAATAACGACAAATCAATTTTGGGGTCTGGATATGCGTTTCGTTGAACCTGTGTCACGAGAAATTCAATCTTATTTTTTGCAAAATATTCTCTTTCATCTGTATCGAGAAAGACGAAATTTCCACATACACGAACATCAGCGGCAGACTGATTTTCAAATTCAACTTTGATTTCCACTGTGTGATATTGCAAAGCCACAAGGGGTAAGAACATATCGTGATCACAAAAGAAGAAGTGAAGGGGTAAAAAATTTATATTTGAACTTGAGACTGCATTGTTAATTTCTTGTGATTTTGTGTATGTATCAGCGAGGTAATTTTGCCAAATACCGGTAATATAATCATATGTCTGGGAATCGATTTTCACACCACCGATATAAAGATCGAATCGTGCACCGTCAAGTTTAGTTAGAAGATCGTCACCTTCCAACCAAACACCATCTAATAAATCCCCGTATGTGGGAATAATTATCGTATTATCCATACTTGATAGATTTTTCTTTATAAGTTTCGGAGACTGTGAAAAATTTTTTTGCCTCGTGTAACGTGACCTGAACATGGATGTACCAGTTTCTTGGTTTGTTATGTATACATCTTGGGCACCTTTCGAAACGAGTTGTACTAAAGCCCCTGACATTTCTACTAATAAACTATATTTTAACTTTAACCACCTTCAAGCACTTTGATTCTTGAATTGAGTTCCTGGATTGACTTTACAAGATAGGGTATCAACGTTTCATAGTTAACATCACACGCAATTTCCCCCCAAGCACTGTAGTCCGGGTCGTCTTGTGGATCATCCGACGATGCCACTGGCTTTTCGGGTGTAGGTTCACACCCTTCTGGTGGTATATAAACGGCGTGACGCAATTCTGGTGCATCATACCAGATATCTTGTGCCATGAAACCAGATTCGCGTCCAATAACATTCGAACTTCCTATGTCCTCCAACTTATCGTAGTTTTGTGGTTTGAGTTTGAGAAGGGTATCAGTGGCATTCTCAATGTAGACTTCGTTCACCTTAATGCGGTCATCTGAACTTGACCGAAACACCCTATCGGTGTATGGATCCCAAGTCAAAGTTGGGAGTGCAGACAGGCCGCTGGAGATTGGAGATAAAAACAGACCCTGACCATCACCATATCCACCCAAACCAACTACCGTAGCCCCGTTTTTCGCATGCGCGAATGACCCGAGGGCTGACGAGTAATCGCCAAACGCGAACGAATTCGTACCAATAGCTAGGGCTCTAATACCTAAAGCCCTAGCCCCATTCCCGACCGCAGTGGCAGCTCCATTGTTAAAATCACTGTATGCATTTGAATTTGTACCTATCGCTGCGCAATCAAGACCGCGTGCAGATGCATTTGTACCAAAAGTAATTGAATTCGAACCTTCTGTTCTAGAGTTTGCACCTATGGATATATCACGGACACCGTTTACTGTTGAACCCTTTCCAATAACTACACTTGAATCACTACCAGTAAGTACCTCAGAATCATTACCTATGGATATACAACCTTCACTTTGTATTACATCCACATTACTCCCGATTGCAACCGAATTAGATGATATCGCAGTCCTAGATCCAAATCCAATTGATATAGACGATTCTCCCTGCTCCGCGGGCGAACTTTCAAACCCAATGGCAATACTCCGAGTACCTTGATTCGTCTTACCAGCGTCATCGCCAATGGCTATAGACTGGGTTGCTTGTGCATTTTGTCCCGCATTTGATCCAATGGCAACACTCTGAGCATTTTGAGAAATCTGACCCGCACTATATCCAATTGCTACGGATTCGGCTCCTTGGTTGCTTTGTCCGGATTGATAACCCATGGCTACAGAAAATGCGTTTTGACCGAGTTGCCCGGATGAATTCCCAATCGCGACTGATTGAGACCCCTGTGAAGTCATACCCGATTGAAAACCAAGGGCTGTCGATTGTGTTCCTTGATAACGTTGTCCAGATTGATAACCAACCGCAACTGACTGATTATTTTGGCCGTATTCCGCTGAATTGTCACCCATAGACACACATTGTGTACCCTGATAAGACTGTCCCGCATTTGAACCAATTGCAACAGAAGATGCATTTTGAGACAACTCACCAGCGACGTACCCAATAGCGATTGATTCTGTACCTTGATAACTCTGACCAGCGTGATAACCCATTGCAACGGAAAAGGCATTTTGACCAGTTTCTGCGCATTTATCACCAACCGCAACAGATTGTGATCCTTGTCTTACTTTACCAGCTTCTCGGCCAATCGCGACTGATTGGCTACCCTGAGAAGTCATCCCAGATTTATATCCAAGTGCGGTAGTTTGTGCACCCTGGTCCAATTTACCAGTTTGGAATCCCACGGCGGTTGCCTGATTTCCCTGGTTAGATTGCCCAGCTTGATATCCAAAAGCAAGCGTTTCGTCCCCCTGATTAATTTCGGCGCTACCAAATCCCAAAACAAGGCTATTATTACCCTGATTTACCCGACCACAGTTATGACCAATAGCTATACTTTGCACACCCTGTGCACTTTGTCCTGCGCGGTAACCTATTGCGATCGATTGTGTATTTTGACCAACCTGACCAGATTCAAAACCAAGAGCTACTGATTGAGATCCCTGATTAGATTGCCCAGATTTATAACCCATTGCAACCGACTGGGTATTTTGTAAAGTTTCGCCACATTGCGCCCCGACAGCGACAGCGAATTTACCTTGTGTAAGTTTACCTGCATCTTTACCAATTGTAATTTCGTTGAAGTTGTAATTCACTGATGTGGAAGGAGTTGTTGTGGTGTTCGCGTCATTATCTTCGTTCACTTTGGCGAGAAATATGTGCGAAAATCTACCAGCATTACCAATATATGGCATCTGTTATAGTAATTAACGATTTTGTTTTAACGATTCTAACTCCGCTTTTAGTTCCTGAATGGACTTCACGAGATATGGAATAATTTGCTCATATGACACGGACGACGCTTTAGGTCCCCAAGCACTATAGTCTGGGTCATCCTGTGGGTCATCTGAAGGTGCCGGGGGGGCTTTTCTTCAGTTGGCTCCGCCCCCTTACCTAAGATAACCATGTGTCTCAATTCGGGTGCGTCGTACCATAGATCTTGAGCCATGAGACCCGATTCATGACCAATGACATTTGAACTCCCAA
>Ga0206682_10002396_pt1 | contig 17043 bp, 26 predicted proteins | sample M240m12015metaG_FD_155444 | JGI IMG/M metagenome (GOLD analysis project Ga0206682, IMG submission 155444) | Ammonia-oxidizing marine archaeal communities from Monterey Bay, California, United States - M2 40m 12015 | ecosystem: Environmental > Aquatic > Marine > Intertidal zone | place: USA...
CATTGTACTAGATTATAACAGATAAAGGATTTACCCGAACCTGTAGGGGATAATAAAATCGCGCGTTTTTTCTCGACGCCATGAGCGACTGCTTCATATTGATAATCGCGTAGGGGAAAGGGTAACTTCAAACTCTCTTGAAACTTCACAAGGGTTTGGTGGTCTACTTTATTTCTCTGTGCCGGATGTCCATAGTCGGTCTCCTGTAATCGTAGGGGATACATTCGGTCACTACAAAACTTACGTAAGTGTTCATACAAACCCACATTGAGTTCGCGAGTGACCTGATTGAACAACTTAATTTTACCGTCCCACTTTTTGTTCTTGTAGGCAGGGACATATCTATAGTTGGGTACAAAGAAAGAAAAGTATTCGCGTAGTTCTGGTATCTGATGCGCTTCCGCATCAACCAACATCATGCTATGATTCTTGAGTCCTACGGTTATTGTATTCGGCAATGTATTCTTTGTCTCGGGCATCTTCTTCTATAAATTTATATCTTAACGATTCGAATACTTCTTCACGTCGATTTTTATCAATGTAGTTATTATCTATAAGGAAGTTAACTCGTTCTTCTGCGAATGCCTTTGCGTTCTTTTCTACACTCATTAGTATCCTGCCTCAAGTTGTCTTATTTTAATAATATTACCTATCGTCGTATGTCTCCAGTTAAGGTTGTTCATAATACTCTCAAGGGTTTCGACAATAGTTTTTAGATACTGAATGCGTATCTCGCTGTCCTGTATCTCTTGGTCAGCATCATAGTAGTACTTCTCTAAGTCACCCTTCAATACTTTGAGTCCATTAAATGGGTCGGGTGACCAGTTCTTTGACTTCATAGTCTCTTCGTCCATCTTGCCATTATACCATAACCACTTATCTTTCAACAGAGACTTCTGAGAAAACTCTGCCTTCTTCAATCGTAGTTTGGTTAGGGATAGATACTCAAGATACTTGGCATGCATCTTGGGAGTGTCCATACTATTCTTATCGAGTTGACCTTCCTTTATAAGGGAGTCCTCTTTCCACTCTGCCAATATAGATTCTAAATTTATCATTAATGTGCCTTTCTCATATAACCTTTATTATATATTATTCCACGCAAAAAGTCAAGTATTATTTTTTTAGTATCTTTATTATATATAAATAGAAGTACAGATATAGGAATTAAGATGCCACAGAATGCTACAACATTAAAAACTCAAATAAAAGATGCTGAACTTACATCTAATATAAACTACTTACAACCCACAGGGTTTCGTATTAGTATTGACCGAAAAAGATATCCTAACTTAGAATACTTTTGTCAACAAGTTGTTCACCCCCAAACTTCAGTATCCTTAGCAACTTTTGATACACCAAGAGGTTCAGTTCCTATAGGTGGAGGAAAAATGACTTTCGGTAGTGTCGAATTTGCTATTCTTGTTGATGAAAATATGGAATCATATAAAGAAATGTTTAATTGGTTACAACGTCTTGTCAACGAGGGTACAGTATCTCCGGAACAAAGAAGAACTGCAATACCAACACATTCTGATATAACCCTTTCTATATTAACAAGTCATAACAATACTAGTTCTAAGGTTGTTTATCGTGATTGTATTCCGACTGCGTTAGGAAGCATAAATTTTCAATCTAATGGAGAGGGAGGTTATTTAACATTCGCTGCTTCATTTACTTATTCTCAATTTGAGGTTTTATAGAAGTTCCTATAGTACGTCTCTCGATATCATCGTGAGCAAACTCTGCCCAATATAATTCAAACGCAACGCCATCTTGGACACCTTCAAACTGATGTACCTTTCCTGGTTTTACTTGACAGAAATCTCCTGCGGTTAGTATTGTTTCATCAACAAGACCATCCTGTTCTCCGTCCTGCCATACACGAACAATCATAATACCTCTTTCAACAAAGAAACCATTCCATTTATGTTTATGTAAATGTTCGGAACACTTGTATCCCTTTTTGAACTCGATACGGTGAAACTCTAATACACCATTCGCATGTACTAGTTCTGTGTTTCCCCAAATCTTTCCTGCCTTAGTTCCCACTAATCTTCACCTCGTAGGTACATTTCCCTTTCATCTTCTTCTTCTTCAGGTGTCATAGCAGTATACCCGCCACAATCAATATCGACACTTGTCATAAAGACAAACAGTATGGTTCCAAAACCACCAATCATTAATCCTAGAAAAAACTCAAACATTATTTACTCCACTTCTTTTATTCTTATAGGGCATTCATAATATGATTCACATTCCATAAATTCCCAACCATCATCAAACAAAGGATTATCTTCGACTTCTTCCCCGTCATCATTTTCAATACTACTGTCATATGCACCTTCGCTACCTTCAAATAATATAACTTTAAAATCGCTATCGAGTTCGAATGTTCCAGTAGTATCTTTCTTTATATAGTACTCCAATAACTCTGCTTCATCTTTATCTTGTATAGTGATGAATGCATCTACTGCTCTCCAAGTAGTAGTTGTGTATAGAAAATTGTAAGGGTCTTCTGTTTTTTGATACGTTTCGTACTCAGTGTATCCACCTTTCGGTACAGATATTTTATAAGTCTTACCTATCTGCACTTTAGACATTTACAATACGACCTTTATCAATCCACTCTAACTCTTCAAACTTATCTTCATAAGTACGACCAGAAACTGTGAACCCTTCGGCATGCCTTTCTGCAAGGATATACTTAACTGCTTCCCTTGCTGTTCCGAATCGTTTCCAATCCTCGTTTCTTGTGTTCAACTTTAATTTTACTTCATATGCTTTCATTATACATTTTCCTTTCTGTTTTGTATTTCTGTTGTCAAGTCTTTTATAAGTTTTGAGTTGTAACTACTAGTTCCATATTCCTTTAGAAACTCAAAATCAAACCCATCAAATTTCTCCACGAGTTCTTTATATCTGCGCTCGAGTTCGAAAGAAGTATTAAAACATTCTTGTACAAACTCTCCCTCTTTCTTATATCCTAGTACAATTGCCATTACGCACCTCCGGCAAAAAGAAGACTGGCAAGCATTGCTTCATCTTCGTATGAAGACTCAGACTCCGACAAGAACTCTTCATAAGAATCCTCGATGTCCGCAATGCGTTCGTCTCTAGAAGCATTTTCTATTTCATTAACTGTCGCCTCGAACTTCAAGAAAGTTGGGTCATCAGAAAGGTCTTTAAAGAGTCCTAAAGTTATTCCTTCTTTGACTGATGCCTCAATCTGTTCTTCAAGGGTAGGTTCTTCTACATATTTGTAAGTTTCGTATTCCATAATATTTCCTTTCTAATTCTAGTTTACGTAAGCAACAGCACCATAAACGGTTTCTACTATTCTTCTAAGATATTTTTTATCTTTAGTACTAAGTTTACTTAGTTTAGCATCACGATTTATAGTTTCAAGTATATACCCGTGAGTAACATGACTTTTAGGGTTTATCATATCAGGATACACATTTCGTGTTACTGATACACCACTATCAGGGTCAAGCAAACCTATCAGTCTGTCGACGTTAGTTTTTGTTATAGTATTTAAATAATTCATAATAATTTTTTCCTTTCATTTATTATTTCTTATATTACCACTATACCATATTAAAACCAAAAAGTCAACACTTTTCTTCACTTTTTTACAATTATTTTTCATTTATTTTTAGACAAAAAAAAGGGAGACCGAAGTCTCCCCAAAAGAATAAATCTTTTAACAGTTTATTAGAGTTTTATCCTATGATAAGACGTTGTCAACTCTGAATATTCTGTAGTACTGGTTAGTTTTAACTGTACCTAAACCAGCAGAAGAACCAGTTACATATGGGTTTGATGCCATACCATAACGAGTCTTGAAACCGATTTTCGGAGCAAAAGTTGCTTCTGATACTGCTTTAACCATTTGTAGTGGTACGTATGGACAATAGAACACACCTGAGTCATATGGGTTTGAACCTTTGTAACCTACTGTTACATAGTCTGCTTGTGCATATGGGTCGATGTATACTTTTGTACGTCCGTTTAATAGACCAGCAAAAGTGTTACCTGTGTCATCTACCTGTAGGTTTGACGCTAAAGCAGGTGAGTAGTCAAGAGTTCCAGCAGCGGCGAGGGCAGTAGCAACATCGGATGAACAGATGATTACGTTACCTTTACCACGACGAGTTTCTTTAGCAATTACGTTTGCTTCTCTGTCGATTTGTACTGTGAGACCTTTATACTTCTCTGCACTCCAACGACCATCAGCGTCTCCTGCTAGGTCAAATATACCTTTTTTCGCTATACCTGTTTGTAAGCAACCAGTTTTCGCTTGTGAGTTAATTGTTCTGATAACTTCGCGGTTAATTTCAGCGAGGATTTCAGTTGACAATATGTTTGCTAACTCTGTTTCAGCGTCTAGACCGTGGATTGCTTTTAGGTCTTGTGCGAGTTCTAAAGAGTACTCTGCTTTTAATGCACGTGACTTAGCAGTAACAGTTTGCTTTTCAATGGTGAAACCCATTTCTTCAAACTCACCACCACCTGATGAACCTAATGCTTCAGCAGTTGCGGTAGTCATACCACCAGCAGCGAGTGCAGTTAGACGTTGGTCATCAACAGTTCCGTCATTGTCAGTGTCTGAGATACCATTGAAACCAGATGCGTTATCTGAGTCATGTGTACCTGCTTGGTCACCACCGAATTTAGTATCTGCTTCGTTGAAGAGTGCTTCTCTTGAAGAAGTAGTTACAGCACCACCAGCACCGTATCTTGCTTTCATAGCAAAGATAAGACCTGTTGGACCATTCATTGGTTGTACACCACAAACGTCATATGCCATTAGGTTAGGCATTGAACGTCGCACTAATGAGATTAGTACTGGGTCAAAGTTGGCAGCATTGCCAGTTGAGTTAGCAGGTGCTGCTTCTGTTAAGAAACCGTGCATTGCTGAACGCTCTTCGTTCATTGCACGTTCTTGGTTTTCGAGGATAGCGGCAGTAACTTGACGACGGTGATGGTCTTTAATTGCTTCACCTTCGTTTAGGACTGGTGCCCACTTTTCGATTAATGTGTCGTATGATTGTTGCATTTTGATACTTCCTTATTTTAATGCTGTTTTACGAATTGTAGAGAGATACGATTCCATTACATTAGATACTTCTGCTGTTTGAGCATTAGCGTCTTCTGCAATATCTTGTTGTACTTCTTCTTTGATAGTTTTACTGAAATATGACTCTTTGATTGTGTTTACTTTTGCAATGAATGAATCTTCATCATCAAAGTCTACGTCTTCAACGAGTGTTTTTAGTTTTTCAACTTGTGTTTCAGCAAGGTCACGAGATGCTTCACGTATAATTGTGTTGCGCTTATAACCTTCTAGTTCTACTGTAGTGTCGATTACTTTCTGTGTAGATTCGTTGAGTTTTGTTTCCAACTCATCAACGGACTCAGCAAGTTCATCAACTAGGTCAACTTTAGATTCTGGAACATCAATGTAAGACTCTGTGAAGAGGTCTTTCATTTTCTCCATGAAAGTTTCAGCAATCTCAGTACGCAGACCATTCTGCACAGCAAGTTTGTTGTCTTCCATCCAAGTTTCAACTACATAGTTGAGGTAGTTGTCCACTTTCTCTACAAGGTCAGATTTAGTTGAAGATACTTCTTCTGCTAAGTCTTCTTTGTATTGTGCTTCTAATCTGTCAACTTCTTCTGAAAGTTTTGATTTTAGAGCAGTTTCAAAAAGTATTGCGGTTTTTTGCTTAAACTCTTCGGAAAGAGTTGCTTCAGACTCAACTAGTGCAGATAACTCAGCAGAAGTGTCTAGTGATTCTTTCACTTCTTCTTCTTCTTTTTTATCTTGTTCCATTTTGTTATAGTTGGCATATGCCATTTGGAGGTCTTGTTTAGACATCTTTTGCATATCGTCCATCATTGCACTAATCATACCCGCTTTTGTTTTTGGGTGGACTTTCTTAATTTTGGGTGGAGCATCTTTTACTACCTTATCGACAGACGCCACTGCATCTTCGGGAGAAGTTGCGTCGGGGTCTTCTTTAGGAGCAGGTGCTTTACCATCCATCTCTTCGAGAGTTTGTTCAACGATTTCGTCTGTTACTACATCGTCGAGGTCTTCATGTTTTTCAGTCATAATGACTCCTTTACATATTAGATTTTAGTAACGAGAGGAAATTCTTAAACTCTCGAACACTTGTCTCATATAAGACAGTCTTCGGAGCATTCTTAATTTCAATCTCCATTTGTTCAATTACTTGAGGTTTAAGGACACCGTTATCCCAAATCCAATCAACACCTTCCATTATACCATTAACAAAAGCATCTGGTGCTGATGGGTCTTGTACGATGTCAACCGTACTAAGAATAAAGTCGTCTTTCACGACCATTGCGTCACCCTTTTTCTCAAGACTACCCATACCACGAGTTGACACACCTAGTTGTACACCACCATCGAGCAGACCTTTAACAATCCGTCCCATTGGAGTATCCAATATTTGTGCCTTTCCTACCACATCAATTCCCTCTAACTTGAGTTCAGTGATTAGGTGAGAAACTTTATCCAAGTTAACAGTTGGTCCTTCGGGATGATTTAACTCACCGACTGCCCTCTTTTTACTAACTTGGGTATCCACGTACTGTTTAACTGCCCTCTCCATAATTGGTTTGGGGTAAACACGTCCGTTTCTATTCTTTTTATCTGCTTGTGCGAAAACGCCTTCTATAACGTATTTCTTTTCGCCATCTTCTTTCTTCTCTACGAGACACTTTAGTGTTTCGTTCTCTGTAAATTCTGTAATTAACTTCATTAGGTCAATTCCTTTATAACTTTTTCGATTGCCTTCTGCGCATCCTTTAAACTATCATAGTGGTCTAAATGGTCGCCATCAACATACGCAACAAAACCTTTTTTTCCTTGAGTTACAAGTGCAGGAATTTTATTGATTGTCTTTTTAAAGACAACCTTTCCTTCTGGTTTACGACCAGCGAGTTCTGTTATGAGGTTTTTATAAGTTTTCATACTTCTATTTATACAAATTTATTTCTTTAGAATTAATTATTTTATTCGATTTCTGCGACTATTTCTTCGTCAGATATCTCCATTTCGGCATCTGGAACTTGTCCATTAAATATTTGTCCTGCGACAGATATTCTTTGTGACTCTAATGCACTAGATTGTTTATCCTGTAATATAGAATTAAACATATCTTGTGCTTTATTTAACTCTCCATCACCTATTTGGTTTATCATATCTAAAATTGTTTCATTGCTCATTATTTTTACTTTCTTCTTTATCAGGAACTGCATTTTCATTTTTAATTTGAGTTTGCATTTCTGTAATTGTTTCGTCATTCATCATCATGACATTCTTCATAACCCATTCACGTGAGAAGTATTCGCCAATATGGTCTTGTATATTATCTAGTTGACTAAGACGTTTACTTAATACTTCAGCATTCTTCAACTCTGTGAAATGGTTATCTCTTTGGAAGTCAACTTGAATGTTGTTTTTCCAACTTTCCCAATCCTGTTCTGTTATTAGGTTTTTAAGAAGAAGTTGCTTCTTCAATATACCTGTAAACAACATTGAAAATCTCTTACGTAATCTATCAATAAACTTTTGGAACTTAACTTCTTCACGACTAATTTCTGATGCCATACCAAGAGTAAATGATTGGTCTTGCTCTAATCTATTGATAGGAACATTTAATGACCTATACATTCTCTTTTGGAAATATACTACATCATCTAGTTTTCCGAGGTTCTCACCTCCTTGAAGTGTCGTAATCTCTGTGCCTCTGTTACCTTCACGTCTTGGTAACCAGAAGTCTTCTAGCATAGACATATGCTTACGGTCATCTTTCAGATTACCTGTATTCGCATCATAGACTAACTTGTTTCTATAACGTGACATTATGTCTTTCATATATGCTTCTGATTTATTGCGTGGCATATTACCCACGTCAATATAAAATATTCTGCGCTCCGGCGCACGTGCGAGGCGATAGATAACAAGACTATCTTCCATCATTCTTAATTGATTAATGGGTTTGAGTGCTTTATGTAAATATGATACAACCTGTTTCTTACTTGGGTCAAGTAAACCTGACGTCACGTAGGATACTGAGTCGGGGGAAAGTTTTATACCCTGAGTGCCGCTTGAACGTTCTTGGTAGATATAAAACTCTTTTACTTTATCTACAACTTCTGCTCCAGTAGATATATCTTTCTTCTTTGTTATTTGTCTTACTTTACGAACTTTTGCGGAATCAATAGGTCTTATATCTTGTATGCCCAATTTGACATTCTTTTCGTCTACTATCAAATGAAAGTAAACACGACCATCTACATAGAATGAACGGAATATGTCGTGTCCTAAATCATTGAACTTTAACATAGAACATACGTTCATAAACTCTTCTTGCATGAGTTCTTTTATTTTATCTGCTGCTTCTATTTTATCTAGGTTTAGAGTCACAGGTGATTCAAGTTCACTTCCGACTATTGATTCGTTCACGATATCTTCAATCGCGGCATCTACTTCTGGATGAGCAGCAACACCTCTATACTTCATCACTAACTGATGATTGTCTTTTGCCTGTCCGCCATCCATGTCAACATATTGACCATAGTGTGAACCAGACGCTGTTACATATCCTGCGCCATCTTCATCAACAGGTGCAACTATTGAACGGAGTTTTTCTAATTTCTTATCTTTGTCATTTTCTGAATTTGATTTTGCTCTTTTGAGTTCAAATCCAAATAGTTTTAAAATACTATTATCGTCTGCCATTATATTTTCCTATTTCTAAGTTCCCTTCGGTATAAGAGACGGGGAATAACCCCGTCCCTATTCATATACTTATAATCAGATTAACTATAACTAATTATGTAGTTGTATCAGATTCCCAGTACTGGACTTGGAAGTCAACGGAAAATTCTTCCACGCCTTCTTCGGTGCTATAGTCCAATTCTATCGCAGATACTTCTGTCGGAAAACAACTTCTGTAGTTATACTTTTTAATGGTCTCGCCATCTCTACCTAACTGTTCAACAACCATGTCACATTGATAGTCTAACGGGTTTGTTAACCCTGTGTTAGCACTATGACCTGACATACCATTCATCCAACGCTCAAAAGCATTACGAATTGCAAAGTCTGTATCGTTAAGAATAGTAACTTTCCAAGTATCAAAGGTGCGATTACCAGCAAGAACAATTTCTCTTCCTCGGAATGGAACTTTGAATGAACCAATCTTTGACGCAGGAAGTGATGCTGATTTACACAAGAAAGAGGTAAGTTCTACATCACCGCCAGCATACGCTGGGAAGTTAACAGTTGCTTTAAAGAGATTAGCGCGTGCGCCACCACCTCTTAGTTTGGATTTAAAATCGTCTAATCCTAATATTGCCATTGTCTATATCTCCTTAAACTGTGCCAACGACTTCTTCAAACTCGACGCCCGTTCTAACTGCAACAAAGTTAAGTGTTACGAAGTTAATTGAGTGTGAAGGTTTGACGAAGATATTCGCGACAAATCTGTTTGATTCAACGACACTAGGAGGATTATTTGATGCGTCACATACAACACGGAAATCCGTGATACCGCGACGACCTTTAATCTCACGTAGGAATGGTTCCACAATGTTCACAAACTCAGCACGAGTAAACTCGTCGTTGAATTCAAACATTACGTTTCTTCCTGCCGCACCTATTGCGCGTTCTATACCCAAGAACAACCTACGAACATTAATTCTATCGAATGCTGTCGGTCTTGCTGAGTTTGTCTTATCACCGAATAGAATAACTCCTTCTGCAGGAATATTTGCTATTGGGTTGATACCTACTTTATATAACGCATCTCTTTCTGCCTTTGTTGGAGACATTGAAATATCTACAATTCCGAGATATCTACCACGTCTTGAACCAGCGGGTGAGAACCAAGGTGCCGCAACTAAGTCAGTTGCTGCCATAAGTCCTGCCGTAGATGAAGCAGCGGGTATCTTGATGTACTTATCGTTATACTTGTCATATACTTTCAAGTAGTTATTGTCTTGTACGAAGTATGTTGACTTGGTGTATGTATTGTTACATGTTAGAACAGCAGCGTTAGTGCCTGTTGTTACTGCAGCGAAACGTGATGGTGAAGCAACTGCAACACAATCTTTTCGTACTTCTGCTTTTGCAACTAAGTCGTTCACAACTGCGGTTGCGTCACTGTTTGAGACTGATTCTGGAGCAATCAAAAAGTCAATTTCGATATTATCGACATCAGCAAATTGGTCATAACCTCTTATTACATCTGCTTGTGCCAATGTTGAAGAAGTAACACCACCTTTGAAAGACCAATCCGATTGAGAAGTTGCCCAAGTGTGTGTAGATTTAAAATCTTCTGAAGCAGTAGTTGCATTAGTTCCCCAAAGTAATCCAGCAAAGTCAGAGTTTGAAGCAGAGTCGCCAGAAGAGAATCCTGAAGCAAGATATCCGTCTTTAATTCGTTTTGGTTCTCCAGCATATATCCACTGAGACCTATTCTTTAATACGTCTTTATAGAAGTTTGATGAACCATCTGCATTCTTTGCGTTCTTTGCAACTGATAAGAATGGATATGTTTCTAGAACTGTATTTTTAACTCCGGATATAAGACCATCTTCGTCGATGACCGCAACATGGATTTCGTCATTCTTACCACCTAATGCGGATACGAATGATGAAGTTTTTGGTGGGGCATCGAAGTTATCTTTATATGCCCAAGCATTAAAGTTTGCTGTTGCGTCGTCATTATCTGAACCGACTATAGAAACTTTTAGTGAGTTACCAACAACTCCAGGATATCTTGCGAGGAAGACACCGTCTGATGAGTCGATAGTTGCATTTTCAAATGCGTCTAAGTCATTTATTTTTTGAGTCGTTAGTGTACCTGATGTGGTATGGTTTGCTACGGAATTCCTTGCACTACTTTGCTGTTCACGAACAACAAATAGAGAGTTGGAATAACGTAGGAAATATGCGGCAGAATGAAAATCTACAGCATTATCGTCTGTGGGTGCAGAGAATGCAGAAACAAGACCGTTCTCATCTGAGATTAGTATTGGTTTGCCAACTGGACCCCATCCGAAATTCCCGACTATTGCCCCAGTTGAAGTTTGAACGTTCGGGACTGAACCCGTTAGGTCAATTTCTTTAACTGTTACAGCAGGGGAAGCAGAGGGTGTAAAAAGTGCCATTTACTTTTCCTTTATAGTTATCTAATTATAAGTTAATCATAATACGTTTTTATTAGTTTCAATACTTCTATTTATACAAACAATATATTACAGAATATTACCATTCATCTACGGGTTGCCAAATTGAATTTCTGTTTTCAGGGTCTTGAATAGATTCTATGGGTTCTATTCCATCATCAATATACCCAACAGGGGGAACATCATCTTCTATTTCTTTCATTCTCTGAGCAAACATCATCTCTTTTAGATTTATATCTGTCATATCTGAGAAGTATTGGGTTGATACGAAGTAACCAAACATCACTAGGTTCATCATCAAGTCATCGTGGTTACCATCTGACGCGGCATACGAGTTCTTCCTTGAGGTGAATGTAGATATCTCCAGTATCGTATGTTCGTCTACAATCTCTAGTTTTTTGTGTTCAAGGATATCTTTGATTGCGGTACACCCAAGTCGCTTTACTTTACGGTTCATTTCAATCCCGATACGGTCTGCTTTGATAACACTTTCCATATGAATGTTATCGTATTCCATATCCTGATATAAACCATTACAAACTACTGTACCTTGGTCATTTGATTCTACTACAACATAAGCATCATTGTAGCGGATAGCATACTTATATATAAGTGTAGGGAAGAGAAAAGGAGATATATTATTATTGCGATAAACAGCAACCTGTGAAAAAGGTCTTTTGCTAATGTCGATTACCGTAAAGGTAGAGTAGTCCTGCCCCCTTCCTTTCGCCACATCAACGGTCATGATGTATTCGTGACCATTGACGGGTTTTTCATAGACCAATAGGTCGCCACCTTCAAGGACTTCTTTTGGTGGTTTCGCTCGGAATGATAACAGGGTTTCTGCATTTATAAGTGTGTCCCCTGTACCAAAAAACGTATTCCCAAATTCTTGATCAAACTGTAAAGAAGAAGTGTTCGCGATTGTCTGTCGTTTCCATTCCTCATCCCTTCCTGGAACATCGTACCAATTTACGGTAAACGGAATAAACTCATTTGTCTTCTGTACCGCACCTTCCCATATCTTATGATACGTATTACCGATACCATTTGCGGTAGACGTGATGATAACCTTAGTATCCTTACCCGCAGAGATAACAGGATATGTAGAAGTATAGAACTCGTTCGCTCTTTCCACAAACGCAAATTCGTCTAGGAACAATAGGTTCACTGACATACCACGGATTGAACTGCCACTGGTCGCACTCGCAATGATACGAGAGTTATTACTAAATTCTATTGAACCTTTGTTGAGTGCTTTACATCCTGTTTGAAGAAAGAATGGTAAGTTCTCCAACATAAGAGTAATTCGAGATAACATCTCCCTTGCCGTAGCACCTTTGTTCGCGAGTATTGCAATTGTTTTCTCACTATGAAAACAAGCATACCATAATATATATCCAACCGAACTGATTGACTTACCACTTTGTCTACAAGCAAGTACGACAGAAAAACGATTATTATTGAAGTGTTCGAACATCTTCTCTTGGTATGGATACAAGTCAAACGGGACTAGTCCTTCATCAAGGGATATTACTTTGAGATATTTCTTACAGAAGTAAACAGGGTCTTTAGAACACCTGACGTATTCTTTTACTTCTTCTTCTGTAAAATTATGTTGGACTCCATCTCGTTTAACATTTATGTTACCGAGATATGTGTCACTTTTCGGGTTCAACATCTATCACTTTACTTTCATTCTGTATCAGTCTCTGTAGGTCTGTTGTTGTTCCTACAAAAAGATTATTAGTTACCGTCTTGGCATCCTGAACAATCTCTTCTTTATTGATGTCTTTGTTCTTCTTGTTCAAGTCCATCAACTTATCATTTACATCTGCGATACCTTTTATCATATTTGATAGGACTTCAAAGGCACGAGGGTGTTCACTCTCACGCGCAACTTCAATCATCAAGTCTAATGACTCCCGACCTTTTTCTATCAACTCATAATATGTATCACGCGAATATTCATAATCCGCTTTAATAGTTTTTTCTTCACTCATTACAATCCATCGCTATCCATGTGTGTTAACGTAAATCCATAGTCACTATCCACACTGACAGAATTAGGATTAGGTGTTATCTTTACTGTACTTATATATTCATCTGAGTCTTTAAGACCACTTTCTTTTAAGAAATAATTTGTACGAACATCACGGATAATTTTCTGTCCATCATCTGCTAGTGGACCATGTAAAAGAATATCCATATTAAATGCTAAAGTGTATATAATAGTTCTCTGTGAACCTAATGCTGGTGATTGTTCGTCTGATACAGAAACGCTAGACAAAGATATTGGAACATCTTCAAGTAATGTAGGTATGTCGGCAAAGGGTTTTACAGTCACAGTATATTGTGGAACAAAATATGGTAGTATCTGCTCTACAACTTGTAAAGCATCGTCTTGATTCTTTGCGTATACATTTAATTGAAATCCTATAGTATAAGGAGTCGCAGAATAAAGTCTCTGTCTTGATATGACACTATTTTGAATTGCCTTTGACATAGTATTTATTTTTGGTAACTGTCTAGTTGGGTCATATGACATACTTGTAATCTCAAATGACATACGAGGTAATTTAATTGCAAGTTTATATTCTGATTCACCTGTCCCCATATCTGAAATACGGGATAAAAAGTCTCTTCTTTTAGCATAAGATAAAGGAACCTTTACCTGAGATATTACTTGATTAGAAGCATTCGTCCTAATTATATTAAGGTTGTTGAACAGAGAACCGAATACGGAAACCGCAGTTCTAATTCTCTTGTGATAAAAATGACCGCCAAACATTATTGCATATCTCCGAATGGGTTGCTCTCTGAGAAGTCTAAGAAGTCTGATTCAAAGTCATCAAAGATTTTATTCTGTGAATCACTTTGTATCTTTTGTAGTTCTTCAACAAGAGTAGGTGTTGCAGACTTGTTACTTGTATCACCCACCACAAGTTTAGTCGTACCGAACTCTTTGAATGTTCCGTCCGTTGAACCTGCGTGAGCAATATGCATAACTTTATCGGAATCACTCCAACGAGTAATCTCACCCTTCATAGAGTATGTACTGAATGCTTGTGTAATAGTTTCACCTAATATAAAACCTGAACCTGAGTCTAATGTAAGTTTATATTGGAACGCACTTTCTGATTCAACAACATCTATGTTTGCAATATTAGTATCGAAGTCCTCATCGTTGTACTCAAACAACTCACATGATAGTTTGTAAGTAGGTAGTTGACCAAGTTGGAAGAATGGGTCATAGTTGTTACACTTGGTTATCTGAAATATAGAGTTAGACATCGGAAGATATATCAAGTCGCCTTCACGAGGTCTAAAGTTATTCTCTGTGAGTTTACGACCAATTAATTCTCTCCATCTTTTTATGGAAACAACAAAGGTTGCCGTATCTCTTATTTCAATACCGAACTTAGCAAAGAGTTCTCCGTCTCCTTCAAACTGATTACCGTCAAGATACATCTCAATCTTGTATGCTTCACCAAATCGTGAAGGTACATCATCAAGGAATATTTTATCCTTGTTGACTATCTCTCTTGGTAGATAGTATAGGTCTTGTCCATAGAACTGAAGTGACTCGATCACTAGACTTTCTACGAGTGACTGTTCTGACCTTACATTGTGCTTGAAATACTTACTAGTCGCCATTGTTTATCCTACAAAGAAACTGACAGGAGTATCGTATGTCCCAATAAGTCTGTCTCGTATTACGTCTATTTCTTTTTGTGCTTCTTGTTTTATACCGCTACCGTCTAACTTTACTCCTCCTGGAAGTGTAATACCATCAAACTTGGATATATTTTCTCCCCACTGTAATTTTATTAGTGCAGTTGCGTATTCTTTTACAAACATATCGTTATATACGTTCGCAAGAGCAGGTGATGTAGACACAAACATTTCTACCATAATCTTATCACCCGCATTGAGTTCTCCCCCTGCACCAAGGTCGCCTTGGATATAGAGTTTTGAATCTATACGGTTGAAGTTAATCTGAGGATGACCTGTTAATTTCATATCAATAGTAGAAAGGAATTGTTCCATTTGTTCAAGATAGGCAAGGTCTCCGATACCTGTATGTAGGTCATTTATATCATTAAGTCTCATTTGATATTTTATATCAAAAAAGTTTACTGAGGTCGTATCGCTGTTAATTGGAAATATTCGATATACACTAAGTATTCTATCATTGTATGCGCCACCAAATGCCGCATTCAAATCAATATACTTATTAGTAATCATTGCTTCTGTTATGGTTACTGATTGAGCAATCCTTGAACTGCCATCACCATTATATTCCATCCATAACTGTAACGCATCGTCAAGTCGGTCTTCTATCTGTTCGTCATCAATATTAATCTCGATAACAGGGTGACCTAACCTACGAAGACAATAGTCTATCAGTTGGTTCCTTGACTGTGGTTTCGCCATTTCTTATCTTCCTTCGTTTATAAGTCTTAATGCGCGAGGTATATTTCCTGCGTCCATTCTTGTCTGTATATCTGCTGTTGCTTCTGCAAGTATCGCGTTTGTTTCAGCACTATCCGAACCTTCTCTTAAATGTAATATAGCAGACATTCTTCTTTGGTCTGATTCATCTGAGTCGGGTGTTCCAATAAATAAAACATTTTGTATTGTAACCTTCATGGTTTTATGTGCTTGCTTTAATCCGTTTTCATCACTATCGCTCCCATCAGCATTAATTGAATTAGGGTCTGTTTTATCAACCAATTCAGTACTTAGTATCTGATGCGTTACTGTTATTGCCACTTCTTAACTCCAAATAGCAGTTGCTATTGTTTGAACGAGAGCATCCTCACCACTCACATCAGTAGCAGCACCGCCATCCTCAACAAACTTATGTAGTTCTTTTACTCTTGTTACAGGTGCACCCTCTACACCATCCTCGGTATAGGTATCAACATAATGTACCATAATAGTTGGATGCTTAGTATTTGCAGTATCTTCTGCAGAAGAGTTCATTAAAGGTGTTACTTTAATCATACTTAACGTAGTTGTTTTTGTTATTGCCATTTTATTACTCTTTTAGTTCTATTTCTTACTCTTATTTATACCAAAAATACCTTCGGAATATCGGTTTTCTTTTTCATTCTTTTCCCAGAACTTCTTATTGACTTCCTCAAATATCTCTTTATTATACTGTTGTTCTTGCGTATGCTTTGACATGCGTTATAGTCTCCGATGTTGTATTGTAGACGCATCCCCATATAAACAACTTTGGTTCAATCGTATTGTCAGTTGTATCATAAGGAAAGGTGTACGAGTTTGTGGTACACCAAGACTTCATGACACTAGGGTCTGCCTGAAAATATACATCTACATTCTCATTTATATTACTTGACTTGTCGTGTATTCTGGCATAGAATTGATAACTATGAGGTGGCAGTAATGCGTTTATCTCATTATAGGTATCGACATCAACTCTCTTCATTTCTGTTTCGGGTATCACAAACTTTGCGAGTACATCATTCGTTACAGTATCAAACTTCAATCCGTACCATTTTTTATATTCCTGATAGGTTGCTCCAAAACTATTCTTAATAGTATCGGTTGGAGCATCAAAGTTATAGAACGAGATATTGTTGTTTACATTATAGGGTGGTCTCTGAGCAGTATATTCTCCGACGAGGTTATTTGTGTTGTTATCAAAAGAAGTCACTTCCCCTGAGAAGTCATCGTTTAATGTCGCAACGATTGCTTGCCCCTGAGTAGTCCCCACCGCATAGTCTGTTCTTGTCGCACTACCATTCAAGTATGTTGTATCTTTTACTTGAGTTGCGTTGA
>Ga0206682_10002397_pt1 | contig 17043 bp, 8 predicted proteins | sample M240m12015metaG_FD_155444 | JGI IMG/M metagenome (GOLD analysis project Ga0206682, IMG submission 155444) | Ammonia-oxidizing marine archaeal communities from Monterey Bay, California, United States - M2 40m 12015 | ecosystem: Environmental > Aquatic > Marine > Intertidal zone | place: USA...
CAGCTTGCCATGCGGGCAGGGGTTGCAGTCCGCGCAGTTCTTCTTCAGCTTGCCATGCGGGCAGCCCTTGCAGTCCGCGCAGCTGCGTTTCAGTCTGCCATGCGGGCAGCCCTTGCAGTCCACGCAGTCGCCTTTCACCTTGCCATGCGGGCAGGGGTTGCAGTCCGCGCACTTGCGTTTCAGTCTGCCATGCGGGCAGGGGTTGCAGTCCGTGCAGTTGTTTTTCAGCTTGCCATGCGGGCACGGGTTGCAGTCCGCGCACTTGCGTTTCAGCTTGCCATGCGGGCAGCCCTTGCAGTCCGCGCAGTCGCCTTTCCGCTTGCCATGCGGGCACGGGTTGCAGTCCGCGCAGTTGTGTTTCACCTTGCCATGCGGGCACGGGCTGCACACTTTGCAGTGCACCTTCTGCCTACCATGTTGACACCGCTTCTTCTTGCCCATCGTGCGCTCGCGGCCGCCCCGCGCGCCGCGGTATCCCCCCGCTTTCGCGCCGCTGGAAGGTGTCGTAGCTTTTCGGCCGCTCCCAGAACTACTCAAACGACGTGCCACGCGTTTTCGTGCGATGGTTCGCCTTCCGAAGCTGGCTCATCCAAGAAAAAACGCCTTTCGGTCTCCTCCCGCCGCGCGCTCCCCCACACCGCGACGACGCATCCGCCGATCCTTTCCGACGCGTCGTGCGCATCGACGCGTTGTCTCTCGTCCGAGGCGCGCACATCGGCATGTCGATCGCCCGCGACGACGACGCGCAGGGCGACCCGCGCGTTTCGTCCCCCCGCGACGCGCACGCCACGTGGTCGGACCCGCGGCCCCGGGCGTTTCTCGAATCGCCCACGCGAAACGCGCGCGACCACACCCTGCATCACCCGCACGCGCACGCGCGCGCGCCGTACACCCCCCCTCCCGAGGCGTCCGCGTCGAGCGTCGCCGCCGCCGCGGGGTCCGCGCTCGCGGCGCTCGGCAAGGAGGTCTTGGCGCGCGGACGTTTCCCAGGCTGCGACGTGGATCTCGTGGCGGTGCGCGCCGCGACGTCCCTCGATTTCCGGCGCTGTGTCGGCGCGCGCGCCGAGCACGCCAACCTCGTCTCGCGCGCGAAGCACACGCCCCGCGCGGTGCGCGCGGGCGACGTGCTGGATGCCTGGGACGCGAGAGACGACGTGGCGCACGTCTACGTCACGTACGACCACCCCGAATCGAGGCACACGCTGGGCGTGGCGCACGTCGCGGCGCCGGCTTTTTTTGAAAAACGTTTTGCGGATCCGTCGAGAAGCTCGCCGAGAAGCTCGCCGAGAAGCTCGCCGAGAAGCTCGCCGAGAAGCTCGCCGAGAAGCTCGCCTCGTGACTTGAGACGCGTCGTCCTGCGAAACGACCACGGCTCTTCCTTCGAGAGCGCGCAGCACCCTCACGGCGCGTTCAGGGTGGACACCCTGTTCGCCACGGGGCTCGCCACCGCGCTCGACCCGTCGCGCGGGCCGGAGCGCGTCAGGGCGCTGCTGCTCCGGGCGTGCGAGGAGGTCGCCGCGCGGACGACGACGCGAACGAACGCGCTGACGGACGCCGCCGAGCTCGTGATCGAGGCGCCACAGGGCGCTCTTCCTCGCGAGGTCATGCGCCGAGTGCTGGACGCGGCGCCGGTCGGTGCCGTCGGCGCCGACGATACGCGCGATGGCGACGCGCGCGCGGCGGCAAAAAGCGTCGCCGAAAAAATCGGCGGCGAGCCCGACGGGCCGAGCGGATCGGAATCGCGCGTATCGCTCCGTCTGCGACGTACGCGGTACCGGCTCCGCGCGCCGCGCGACAGTGACGACAGTGACGACGGAGACGACGACGGAGACGACACCGTGACAGAGGACGCCGTCGAGAAGTCACTTCCGGAAGTCACGGAAGTCACGGAAGTCGACGTTTCCGTGCGGCGTTCTCGCGCCGAGGCGCGCCGCGCGCTCGCCTCCGCCGCCGCGAAAGCGCTCGACGTGGAGGTTCCGGACGAGAACGACCTCGTCGCCGCGCTCGCGACGGTCGTCGGCGGGGCTTTCGGCGTGCCGGGAGGTTCCGGCAGTTCCGATCCGCGCGGCCAATCAATGTTTGCTTTTTCGGCGGCGTCCGGCGAAGCCGTCGCCGCGCTCGAGACGTTCCGTGGCGCGATTTCGTCTCCCGCGTTCGGCGAGGGTTCATCCGCGCCGGCGTCGTCCGGCGGTCGCGTTCCCGTCACCGTGGCGCTCGTCGACCGGTTCCCGACGCCGCCTTCGACGCGACCCCCGTCGTTCGCGGAGGCACACGAGTCTTTTCGTGGGTTTTCGAACGACCCGAACGACCCGAACGACCCGAACGACCCGAACGACCGCGAGCGGAAGGACTCGGAAGGATCGCGGAAGGATGACGACGCGAAAGACAAAGACGCGTTTGTGAGGCGAGCCGTGGTCTCGAGTCTGAAGGCGATGCGCGACGCCGTCGCTCGAGACGGCGCGCTGGCGCTCGTGATGCGCGTCACCCAGACGACGAGCGTCGCGCGCGACGGCGAGCCCGGCGCCGCATCGATCGCCGTGCGCGTCGAGACGCCTCTCGGTGACGCGAAGCGGCGGACGTCGGAGGCGGACCTCGAGACCCTAGAGACCCTCGAGACCCTCGAGACCCTCGAGACCCTCGAGACTGATACCCGTACGAAGACCGCCGCGAAGAGAAAGCCGCGCGCCCCCTTCCGCCGGAACCCCTTCCGCGACGCGTTCGGTCGTCGTTCGTCCGGCAAGCAGAAGGCCGTTTCTCCGGTGGACCCGCCGCCGACCATCGACGGCCCGAGCTTGGCCGCTCCGGACGCGCTCGCGCCCGTTCCCGCGACGACGGCTTCGCACGACTTCCCCCTGCACGAGTTGCTGTTGGCCGCCGCGGAGATCGGCCTGGTGCTCGAGCCCGCGGGGCCGGGGTGCCTCGTGGACGACTCGGGTTCCTTCGCGGCGATGCGCCTGTGTCGCCCGGGCTACCGCGTCCGGTTCGCGCGGCCGGAGGACGTCGACGCGCTCGTCGCGATCGAAGCCGCCAACTGGCCGGACGAGCCGGAGATGCGCACGGCGCGCGCCACCGTTGAGGCGCGCGTCGCGCAAAACCCGTGCGGGAACCTTGTCCTGACCGAAGACCCCGAAGACCTGGCTTGTGATAGCCTCCCCCCCGAGCGCCGCCCGCGCGTGAAGGGCGGCGTGTACTTCCAGCGCACCGCCAGCCTCGAGTCCGCCTCGGCCTTCTCCTGGTACGAGAAGGAACGCGCCAGGCAGTGCGCGGTCGTCTCAGGGGACGACACGTCGGCGCGAGAGTCTCCTTTCTCCTCCGCGCAGCCGTACGCGCAGCTCCTGGACATCCACGTGGACCAGACGTTCAGCCGGAGCCTGGGGCGCGCGGTTGGGAACGAGCTCAGGGCGTTCGTGCTGAACGTGTCCATGGTGACGCCCGGGGTGGCCGGCGTGTGCGCGGTGACCCGCACGCGTGGCTACCGCAGGGCGAGCGCGAGAGCCGCGGGGCGCTTAGACTACGAGGACTACGTCATGTCCGCCGCCGCGTCGCGGCGCGATCGCGGCTTGTTTTTTCACGTCGGCGGAGGCGCCGTCGTCGTCAAGCCGGTGCGCGACTGGCGACCGGCGGATGTCGAGAACGACGGTAAGGGGACGCTCATCGAGTACCCTCTGCGTCTCATCGCCGAGCGAAGGTGGATCGCCGCGCGCCTTTCGGTCGACGCAGCGGACGCGTCTCCGGCGCGCGATTCCCAGAGCGCGAACCGTGCGCGCGGAAACGCGTCCGTCGACGACGACGCCGCGCAGGCGAAGGACAAAAAAAAGGAGACGGCGAAGGCGAACGGCGGCGGCGGCGACGGATCCGAAGGATCCGACTCGGACGAGCCCGCGGTGGTGGTGGAGGTGTCGTTCGCGAGCGACGCGCTGGTTTCGCTCGAGGACAAGGAGTGATCTGGCGCTCGTTTCGCGAGCGTTCACGATAAGACACGCGAGGAGGCGAACGCGAGCGTTCGCGCGACGAATACGATCGAAAGGCGTAGACTACATTCCTTTACGCGTATTTTCGCGTAAAGGGGGTCCGCGTTCGTTCGTCTCTGAAAAATATGATATTTTTCAGATGATGCACGCGCGCTCTACGACGTCTCCGTCGCTCCCTGTCGTCCCCAGAACCGCGCGAACTCGTTCCACACTGACGGCGCTTCCCTCCTGTACCGCTGGTAGTCCTCCTCGGACACGTCCGCGAGGCACTCCGTGAGCCCGAACCGCGTGGGCACGAAACACCGACCCAGCGCGCGTTCCGGACCTCGGAAGCGCTCAAACTTCTTCGGCGGCGAAACCGAAATCTCCCCGCCGTAGCGTTCGGAAGCCGACGGCCCGAAGACTTTGGCGACGCCGTCGCCGTCGACGTAGACGATGGTATCGTCCCACCCCGCTCTGCGGTCGGTGACGCCGTCCAGCAGTCTCAGCAAGCCCTCCGTGCCCAGCTTATCGTTGGCGTTCTTGGTGTACGGCCCGGGCCAATCCCCGAGCGCGGCCACGCACAGCCCGCAATCGTGCACCACGAGGGGCTCGCGAAGGACCGAAAACGCATCCAGAGCCTTCCGCAGCGCCACCTCCCGGACGGTGTCCGCCTGGATCTCGGGCAACGCCAGGTCCACCTGCCGCACCACCACGGAGCACGCGTCGGAGTGCCCCGCGTCCGTCCCGTTCTCCGAAGAGCAGTACAACCCGAGCGCGAGTTCGAGGCGAGCCACCTTCCCTGCGTTCCCGCTCACGAAGACGATGGACCTCGGCGCGGACGCCGACGCCGCGGGGACCGCGCGGCCGCCGCGCGCGACCGCCGCGCGAACCGGCCCTCGAGCGCGTCCGGAGACAGACGCGTACCCTGACAGACGCGACGTCGCGTGGTGCGCCACGGCGCGGGCCATCGCGAGGACGACGCGCAGAGCGAAGTGCGGGTCGCGGTCGACACTCGACACGTCGACTCAGAGTGCCTGAAGAACCTCGAAACTGGACGCCACGGAGCACGGATTCGAGGCAATCCGCGCGTGCGCGTCTCAGATCTCGCCGCACTCGGCCGTGTCCTCGCCCGGAGTTCCCTCTCGCGGCGGCGGCGTCTTCGCGGCGATGAGCTCCACGGAGTCGAAGCTCGCGGAGGTGATCCAGCGCGTGTTCCGCGTGACGCTCACCGACCCGGGCGCGGACGGCGCGGCCGGCGGGGATCTGTTGTACTTGGAATCGCTCGCGATCGAACTCGTCACGGAGGGCGCGGAACCGCCGTTCCTCGTGACCGAGCCGTTGCTGGAACGCGCGCTGATCGCGAGGCTGTCCTTGACCACGGACGCGCTGCCGCCGCGATGGCGATCCGACCCCGAGACCGCGCCCTTCCCGTGGCTCCTCGCGTCGTTCGCCAGGTGCGACGCCGAGTCGCGGAAAACGCGAAGCCGGGACGAAGCTTTCGCCGCGGCGTTCGCCGCGTGCCTGCGGCAGTGTTTCGAGTACTGCGTCTCGTACTCCGGCCTGCTGCTCAACCCCGCGATGGCGGGCATGTTCCCGCAGCCGCCCGCGCACGAGAGCCGCGGGCCGCTGCAGCTCTTCGACGCCATGGCGGGCGCCGGCGCTTTCCAGCCCATCACCGGCGCCGGGGGCTTGCCGAGCGGCTTTTTGGAATCCCTCGGCGCGCGGTTTGAAAACGAGGGGCTGGAGGACATTCTCGGGCCCGTGCTCGCGCACCTCCCGAGCCTCATCAAGGGCGTGAGTCCCCTCGGCGAGACGCACGGGCCGTTATCCCTGCTGTGCCAGATCGCAGCCTCGAAGCCGTGCGCGGCGGCGATGGCGAGGCACGAACGATGGCGCCCGACGAAAGCTTCCGTCGGCGGGCGAAACGACGGCCGACGGTTCGAGGACGAATCCATCCTGGGCCCGTTCTTCCAGTGCGCGGCGCTGCCTGATGACAGTAGCTCGACGTCGGTGGGCCCGAACGGCGCGCCCGTGCGCGCGCCGGGCGGCGACAGGCGCCCGCTCGAGCCGGATGTGCGCCAGCAGTGCTTCGCCGACCTCGACCGGCGGCGGGCGGGCGAGCTCGAGGCTTCCTACGCCGCGATCCGGGGGGTCTCCAAGACGGTCCGCGAGGGTCTGTACCAGGCGCTGTACGTCATGCTGAGGCACGGGGGCGATGTGCGCGAGTCTGTCGTTCAATGGCTCGCGTCCGTGTGCGACGCGAACGTCGGGCGCTCGAAGATGCAGATCGACGCCGACGCGTGCGCCAGCCACGGCGGCGCGCTGAACGTCTCGAGCGTCGCCGCGCGGCTGGCGAGTCCCTTCGCCGACCCCGCCGCCGGCAAGTTCGTGAAGATCGACCCGGACTACGTGCGCTCGCGGCGGTGTCGCCTGGACATGTCCGAAGTCACGCGGGTCGCGCTCACGGACGCGGAGGCGCGGACGAACGCGCTGACCGAGGCGGAGGAGGCGGCGCGCGCGGCGGAGCCGTACGGATTCATCTGCGAGTGTTTTTTTCTGACAGCGCGCGCCATGCACCTCGGGTACGTGAAGTGCGCGGCGGAGCACACGGCGTTGGCGCGGGAGGTGCAGGACCGCGCGCGGCAGATGGAGGACGTGGACCAGATGCGCGACTCGTGGGCGGCGTCCATCCCGGGCGGGCCCTCGCAGTTCCAGATGAGCCAGTTCGAGCGGCGCGTGGCAGAGATGAAGGGCGAGCTGGAGCGGGCCAAGTCGGACTACGCCATGTTCGACGCGTCCCTGCTCGATCCGGAGACCCTCGGCGAGTCCGCGAGGTTCTACAGGCTGGTCGCCGCCTGGCTCAGGTGGGTCGCGGAGGGCAGGGGGAACGCGAGCGGCGACCCGGGCAGAAATGCGACGCGCATCGGGTCGGGTGGCCCTTCCTCCGGCAGCGGCGGCGGCGGCGGCGATGGCGCGTCGGCGGAGCATTCGGGCTCGCTGCTCCCCGCGCCGCCGCCGGTTTCCTTCGCGGCGATCCCCGAGCACGTCGTGGACGACCTCGCCGAATTCCTGCTGTACGTGCAGCGCTTCGCGCGCCGCGGCCCCTCGAGGAGCGCCATCGACGCCGAGCTCTCGCACTGCCTGGACGACTTCGTCAACCTGTTCGTGCTGATGCTGGGCTCGCCGCAGTACGTGAAGAACCCGTACCTGCGCGCGAAGTTCGTGGAGATCTTAAGGGGGTGGCTCCCGGGCGACCCGGCGGATTCGCGGTACGAGTACGTGCCGCGGTACGCCGCGCTCTTCGAGGGCGGCAACGCGTTGGCGACGCGCTTCCTGGTGCCGTCGCTGCTGCGGCTGTACGTGGACATCGAGTTTACGGGCGCGGCGAACCAGTTCTACGACAAGTTCAACATCCGGCACCAGATCGGCGAGATGTGCGAGTACCTGTGGCGCGTGGACGACCACCGAGCGGCGTGGTCGGCGCTGGCGACGCACGACGCCGCGTTTTACGTGCGGTTCCTGAACATGCTCATCAACGACGCCATCTGGCTCCTGGACGAGTCCATGAAGAAGCTGCCCGAGCTCCGCGAGCACGCCGCGGAGACGGCAGACGCGCAGGCCTGGGCCTCGAGGCCCGCGCGCGAGCGCCAGGAGCGCGAAGCCGCGAACAGGCAGAACGAGCGCGCGCTGCGCTCGGACCTGACCCTGGCCAAGGTGCACGTGGGCATGATGGGGTACACGTCGCGCGACATCGCGTCGCCGTTTTTGAGGCCGGAGATGGTCGAGCGCGTCGCGGCGATGCTCAACTACTTCCTGCTGTACCTCGCGGGGCCCGAGCGCAAGCAGCTCAAGTTCGCGGACCGCGAGAAGATGAAGGCGCTGGCCTGGGACCCGCCGGAGATGCTGGGCATGATCGTGGACGTCTACCTGCACCTCTTCGCCGCCGACGCCGGGGGCGCCTTCGTCGCCGCCGTCGCCGCCGACGGACGCGCGTACCGCGACGAGGTGTTCGTGGAGACGGGCGCGATTTTGAGGCAGCTCGGGACCAAGTCCGAGGCGGACATCGCCGCGTTCGAGGCGCTCGCGGAGCGCGCGCGCCTGACGCACGCCGCCGCCGAGGAGGAAGAGGCGGACCTCGGAGACGTCCCGGACGCGTTCCTCGACCCCATCATGTGCACGCTCATGACGGACCCGGTGCTTTTGCCGAGCGGCGACACGATGGACCGCACCAACATCACGCGGCACCTGCTGACGGACGAGACCAACCCGTTCACCAGGCAGCCGCTCAAGGCGAGCGACCTGGTGCCCAACGAAGCGCTCAAGGCGGAGATAGAGACGTGGGTCGCCGAGCGAAAGCGCGGAGCTCATGCTTCGCGCGGCGGGTAAAAGCGAACGCGTCCCAAAAGAATGGACAGAGAGTAGTACCGTAGCTACGTAGGTAGGTACTACCTTCACTCGCTAGCTAGCTAGCTCGCTCGCTCCATACGCTTCCTTCTCCTCTTCGCCGCGCACCGCCGCCTCGAGCTCGGACGCGCTCGCGACGGTCGGAAGCCTCCTTCCCCCCGCCTTCGCGACCCCTCCCGACGCCTCCCGTTCGTCCTCCGCCGGCCCCAGCTCCAGCGCGACGGCGATGTGGTCGATTGAGGCGCGCCTGACGCGGACGGAGGCGGGCGCGTCCGACGCGGACGCGGGTCCGCGTTTCGCGTCCGCCGCGTCGGCGGCGTTGGAGTCGCCGTTCGTGGCCGTTCGTCGAATACTCCGTTCGTTCCGCTCGGCGAACTTGGCGCGGCTCACCAGGTACACGCCGAACACCGTCACCGCGCTTCCCGCGGCTCGGTCCCAGCCGACGGGGTGGCCGAGGAACGCGAACGCGAAGAGCACGGTGAACACCACCTGCGCGCCGCTGTAGACGGTGGGCAGGATGCCCTGCACCTTGCTGATGGCCCACGAGTTGAGCCCGTGCGCCAGGCACGAGGACGCGAGCCCGGCGTACAGCACGGCGCCCCAGGCCAGCGGCGGCAACGACGCCCACTCGATATTCACCGCGAGGTCCTCCGCGGCGAAACCCACCACGCCCGCCTCGGCCACCACCGTCGCCGCGAACAGGAAACGCATCGGGCCGGGAGGCGCCGCGCGGCGAGCTTTCCCGGAGCTTTCATTGAGCTCCCGCCCCTCACGCTCCTCCGCGCGATGCCGCGCGTCAAGCCGCTTCAGCGCCAGCGTGAGCAGCACCACGTACACCGCGTACGCGTTGGCCTGCGTCAGCAGCAGCACCGCGTCCAGGAGGGACGCGCCGGGGGAGATTTCCAAAACGCGTAACGTCGCCGCCGTCCCGACGGTGGCCACGGCCAGCCCCGCCGCTTTGCCCGCGCCCACCTTCTCCAGGCCGAGCGCGAAGCTCAGTATCGTCGTGCAGATGGGCATCGCGGGCTGCACCATCGCCGTCACGTTCGGGCCGCTCCGCTGGTTGCAGACAAAGATGAGCGCGTACGCCGTGCCGATGGCGGCGCCCATGGGCACGGGCCACGCCCACTCGTATCCGCGGAACCAGCGGCCCCCCTCCCGGTGCGCGAGGTACCCGAGGAAGGGAAGCGCGAGCAGGAGGCGCAGCGCGCAGAACGCGACCGGGGGGATGTACTCGAGCGCGGGCGACGCGGTGGTGTGCATCCCGGCGAACAGGGCCTGCACCAGCACCATCGCGGAGTGGCTCGTCACCGGGCTGGGGGTGACGTACTGTCGGCGGGCGGCAGCCACGCATCCGATCCCGGCACCCCCGTCCTCGCCCATGGTGGAGCCTCGTGGACACCGCTCCCTCTGCCTGCGGTGACTCACGGGCGCACGACGCGACCGTCACCTCGCGCCGCGCGCGTGAGGCACGTCACGGGTCGACTCGCCGGCGCCGTCGCGAGTGCGCCTCGACGCGTCGCGCGGACGCGGAAGGCAACCGCCGACGCGATTTCGTGGACTCCCAGACTGCCAGAGCGAAACGAATAATCGTCAACTGTGAGTGCGCGAAAAAGTGAAAACGCGCCATTCGCGATTCTCAAGAGTCTCGCTCCGCTCCCCGTCGTTCGTCACCGACGCGTCCCCCCCTCCCCCTCCCGCAACGCGCGCGCCGCCATCTCCCGCGCCGCCTCCAGCGTCCACTCTTCGGACGTCAGCGACACCTTGGCCACCTTCGCGTTTTCGTCAGAGGCGGATTCCGAAGAATCGGAATCGGAATCCGCGACGACGGACGCGTCGTTTTCGTCGTTTTCGTCGTAGGCGCGTCGGTCCTCTTCCGCCTCGTCCGTCTCGTGACTCTCGTCCGCTCTCCGCCCGTCCCGTAGCCACCCGAGCCGCCCCGCGTCCGGGTCGCCCTTCGCTTCCCGCACGAGCGCGTCGTAGCGCTCGCGCTCCATTCCCACCATCTCGCAGAACCGCGCGTCGCTCGCGCACATCGCGGTGGTCGGCGCGAACGCGGGGTCCGCGGACGCCGTCGCCATGAGCCCCTTTTCCCGCAGCGCGCGCGCGCGCGGCGCTATTCGCCCGCGCAGCGAGTACGTGCAGAGCATCGCGGCGTCGTACGCGTCGCAGGTGGGGAAGAAGCTGTGCGTCAGGTACGCCACCGTGGGCCTGAGCTTGTTGTCTATGGAGTACGCCAGCACGGTGGGGCGCGAGAGCACGAGCTTCGCGGCGCGCGCCTTTCCCAGCTCGAGTTCGCGTTCGAGAAACCGAAACGTCGGGCGAATGTTCCGCTCGAGGCTCAGGAAAAGCGTCGCCGGCGACTTGGCGACGAGCCGCGCGGCGCCGTCTTCGCCCAACCCGAGCTCGTTCGCGAAGAAGGCGAGCTTCGGCGCGACCGAGTCGGTCAACGACAGCGCGAAGAGCTGCGGGTTCTTGCGCAGCATCCCGTTCGCGGTCTCGGCGCCGAGGAACAGCGGCTCGCTCGCGAAAAAGGAGCGCTTCTTCTCGAGGTTGGCCGTGGACATCGCCAGGACGCTGGGGTGCTTCGCCGCCGTCGCGGCGAGCGACTCGGGGGGCATGCCTATTTCGTCGCGCAGGAACGCCAGCGCGGGACCCAGGTTGTGCTCCACGCTGAGCCACGCCAGGGAGGGCTGCTTGCAGAGCACCGCGCCCACCGCGTCCGCGCCGACGCCGCACTCGGTCTCCACCCACCGCGCCGTCGCGCGCAGGCGTTGCAGGCTCACGGTTAACAAGCGCGGATCGCGCATCACCGAGGCGCGCAACGCGCGCGCGCCGGCGCCGAGCTCGCGCGCCAGGAGGTCGACTTTGGGGGCGAGCACGCGGTCCACGTCGTAGCCCTTCAGCTTGGGGACGCGGTCGAGCACCTTCGCGACGTCCGCGTCGGTCATCTCCAGCGCGCTCGCGCAGAACGCGGAGAAGGAGACCGCGCCAGCCTCGGCGTCCGGCGCGTCTCGCGCCGCGACGGAGACGTCTCCGTCCAAAACATCCTCCGCCTCGAAGGCCTCGGCGACGAACGCCGACGGACCGCGAACCGCTCGCGCGAGCTGGGGACGACCGCCCCGCGACGCGGGCGCACGGAGAGGTCGACGCGCGTGCGGCGCGAAGCCCTTCGGGGGGGCGGCACACCCCGTCGCGCGCATCGTTGTGTGGCGTGCGGTACTATCCCGCTGCCAAAAAAATGCGCGCCAAAAAAACGTTTTATCGACACCGTCTTGGGGACTCCGATAGGCCCGCGCAAAATTCGGGTCCCGAGTCAGATCTGCGACGCGCGCGGCGACGTCTCAGGAGTCTCGGGTCTGAAAACGTTCCAAGAGGCGACACGCGCACTCGTGGCCACACCAGAACACGCCCACGGAACCGGGGAGTCCGCGCCCCCGCCCCCGCCCCCGCCCCAAACGCCGCGGCGAGCCCCGTTCCTTCGGGATTCGACACTCGGCATTCATGGCGGAGGATTCCGCCGCGCGGTTCCGCGCGTCCCTGGACAAGCTCCTGTACTACGACAAAGACGTCGGGACGGCTCCGAAAGGCCAAAGCGCGTTTAGCGGTGTCGATGCGGCCGACGCGCTGTCGACTGAAACCCCGTCGAATCCGGCCGGAAGCGTCGTCGCGATCCGTCGGCGCCACGAGGCTCGCCCCAGCGATCGGCGCGATTACCTCCGCCGCGTCGCGACGTTCCGCCCGGCGGTTTGGTTCGCCAAACCCGAGGGCCTGAAGCCCGTGGACTGCGCGCGGCGGGGCTGGACGTGCGTCGGCGTAGATGCGCTGCAGTGCGAGTCGTGCGAGGCGCGGCTGCTGTTCGCGGTGCCGCCGACGGCGTCGAACGACGACGCCAAGAAGTTGGCGAGACTGACGGCGCCGGGCCTCGACGAGAACCACGCACCGAGTTGCGGGTGGCGCGGCGCGGCGTGCCCTTTGTCGGTGGCGAGGTTCCCGCGCGTCCCGGACGAGACGCTCAGGGAGGAGTTTCGATCGAGACGAGACGCTCTGCTGCGACTGGAACACGTACCCGAGGTGTGTTCGATCGCGATCGAGGACCCGAAGGACGTCGACGCGAAGGGCGCCGTCGGACCGGCGACGAGCGCGTTTCAGTCGCGGTTCGCGCCCGCCGCCGTCGCCGAACGAGTCGCGCGGTTGTCGACGTCGCTCGTCACGGATGCGCCGCACGAAACCTCGCCCGCGCGCCTCCGCGCGGCTACGACGCTGGCGCTCTGCGGGTGGACGGTCGCGACGCCTGAGGCCTCCTCCGCAACGAGGGTGGACGCTTCGCCGGCGGCGCCGGCGGCGGCGTGGAGCCCGTCGCCGCGGCGCCAGGCGCGGCTCGCCGCCGGCGGGAAGGTCACCGGTTCGATCCTGCGGTGTGCGCTGTGCGACGCCAAGGCGGCGACGTGGAACTTCGCGGACGCGCGTTTCGGCGGCTCGGGAGGCACCGACCCCGCGTCGAGGCAAACGCGAGAGGGAACCGACGCGGGTTTGTCGCCGTTCGGAGCGAAGAAGAAGCCCAAGGCTTCCGCCGCGGCGCTGATGGGCGCCATGGGGGGCGCCTTCGGGCCGAGCGTGTTCGACGCCGCGCCGCCGAGCGCGCCGGCCGACCCGGGACCTGACGTCGGTGCCTCCGGCTCGGGAAGAAACGCCGACGCGCCGGTGATGAGCCTCGGGCTCTCCATCGCGGGGGGGGGGACCCCCTCGCGCGCCGCGGGCGCCTTCGGGGGGGCGGCGGCGTCCCCGCCCGCGTTCGGCGCGGGCGCCGCCCGCGACGCGCCCTTCGGCGCCCCCGGCGGACACTCGAGCGCCAAACGGAAACGCGATGATCACCAATCACCTTCCGGATCGTCCCCGGGGCCTGAGATTTCTGCCGGTCCCGCCCTGACGCCCGCCGCGACGCCCGCCGCCGGCGCGCTTTCGACGCCCGTCCCCGCGCGGCGGCCGCCGGCGTTGGGGTCCGTCCCCGGGGACGCTCCGGGGGCGTTCCACCCGCTCCGGCGGCACCGCGCGCACTGCCCCTGGAGCGCCCCCTTCTTGCCTTCCGATAGCGCTGGCGATAGCACTGCGCGCGGGACCGGCCGAGTCGCAGCGCAGCCCGGGTGGCAGTGCGTGCTGGACGCGGCGGCGCCGTTTGAAAGCGCCGACGCCGACGCCGCCGCCGCGTCTGGCGCGGCGCTCGAGCGTCCGCCGGGCGGCGGCGGAGGCGACGCGGCGCGGGGCGCGAAGCCCCCCGGGCGGCTCGAGGAGTACACCGGGCTGAGCGGGAGGAATGCCGTCGCGTCGTACCTGGCGGGCGTGTAGCGTGAGGGCGTCAGGGATGATTCGATGTATTAATACGACGCAACGTAACGCGGAGGAGACGATCGTCGCGCGACGTCGCCATTTTTGATTTTTGACGAAAGCGCACCTGTTTCCCCGTGCGTTTTCCCGGTTGTCGCGCGCCGCGGTGGATGCGACGCCTCACACACTGCATCGAGTGAACTTCCGCTCGCAGGTGCCGACACGTCCGCTGGAAACGATCGATCTCGGTTATCGTCTATCCGCACACGTCGCACGGCCGGGCCCGCCATAACACGATGCGCGCGGTCCAGCCCCGCACGCCGCTCGCCCGGGCGAGCGCGCAGTCCCCCGCGCGCGTCTCTGCCCGCGGCGCGCGCGTCTCAGCCTCCACCGGCACCCGGGGTATCGGCGGACGCGTGTCTGCGATCCGATCCGACCACGCCGCGTCCGACGCGAGCGCGTCGGACGCGACCCCCATCGAAGAGCGCGCCGATGCCGAGCCCTCGGCGCCCGCGCGCCAGGCCGCCGTCGCCGGTGCGCTCGCGGCGCTGCTGAGCCTCGAGCCCCTCGCCGTGGCCTCTCCCCAGGCGCTCGGGTTCGCCTCCGCCGCGGGCCTGGCCTCCGCGCTCGCCGCGGCCCCCGCGGAGGCTGCGCTGAGCAACCCCAACACGCGCCTCCCGCGCAACGGCGTCGCAGCGCTTCGCCGCGCGGTCCCCACCATCAACGAGGACGCGGGCACCGTACAGAGTAAGCTGGAGGAGGCTGCGTACCTGCTGCGCATCCCCCAGCGCAAGCCCTGGGGCACCATGAGCGACAACGTCAAGACGTCGCTGGCGGTTGTGCGCGACCGGAAGGACCGGCTGCTGGAGCCCGTGCCTGTTGGCGCCGCCGCCGCCGCCGCCGAGGAGACGCGCGCGGAGCTCGAGCAGCTGCTCGTGGAGCTCACCGCTATTGCCGGCGCGCAGGATGTCGAGCGGTTCGACCGGGGCGTCGCGATGGCGCTCGACGCCACCTCGCGGTTGCGGGTGTATCAAGCCCCCGGTTTGCCTTTCGACGTCCCGCGCAAGTACGACGCGCTCCCCCGGCTCGCCGGGCGCGCCGTCGTGGACCTGACCGTGCGCAAAGCGGTCGGCAATTCGTTCGGGTTCGTGAACGGCGACGAGACCAACACCGCGACGCTTCGAGTCGTCGTGGACGGGTACAACGCGCCGATCACCGCGGGGAACTTCGTGGAGAACGTCCGGCGGGGCGCGTACAACGGCGTCTCGCTGAAAAAGTCGGAGACGGCGTTGTTGGCGCCGGCGCGCGCCGGCAAGGTGGACCCGTCGGCGACGCTGCCGCTGGAGGTGAAGCCCCTGGACGACTACGAGCCGCGGTACCGCTCGCCGCTGAACGTGATGGGCGCGGAGGAGCTCCCCACGCTGCCGCTCAGCGTGAACGGGAGTCTGGCCATGGCGCGCGGCGCCGAGGACGGCACCAGCAGCGCCTCGCAGTTTTTCATCTACCAGTTCGACAAGCGCAGCGCCGGTTTGGGGGGTTTGGCGTTCGAGGAGGGCGAGTTCTCGGTGTTCGGGTACGTCGTGCAGGGCGAGGAGGAGGGCTTCCTGAGCCAGCTCGGCACCGGGGACACCATCGTCAGGGCGAAGGTGGTATCGGGGGGTGAGAAGCTCGTGAACGGAGGGAAGGACGCCGAGCCCGACGACGCGCCGGAACTCGACGAGGCGGCGGAAACCGTCGCGGAATGAGCGGGAGTCCTATATTACGAAAGTAATAGTGAGGCGCGGGAAGAGCGTTTGATCGTATAGGGTATGAATACGACGCGGGATATTGCGTTTGTTTCTCTGAAGTTCGGTATGTAGTGTGTGACATATCGATAGTTCATCATCGAGCGTTTATCGTGGAGAGCACTCACACGCGCGATCGTGTCGTCGTCGTCGCCGGCGGCGGTACTCCCGGTGCGTCAGGACGTCGTCGAAGACGGCCATGACCCCCGCCGCGAACAAAAGGCGTCGCCTGTTTTCCCGAAGGATCCGCGGCAGGATCCAAAGGATCCGAACCTACTCTTCCTCGCCTCGCTCGGCTTATTACGAGCCGTGCACCTTGATCACGTCCTTCTTCGCGATCTTCTCGTCGATCAGGAACTGCGCGACGAGTTTCCTCTGGTCGCCTTGGAGCTGAATGATGTCGCCGAGCTCGGGGTCATCTACGATGGTGCCGTTGCAGTTGAACTTCTTCTTGCACTCCTTCAGAATGACCTTCTTGTTGATCTTGGGGTTCACGCCCTGCACCGTGGTGAGGGATTTCCTGCCGTTGCGCTGCTGGGTGCGGATGTGGATGTACCCAGACTGCACGGAATCCGCCGACTGCTTTTCTTTAGCGGGCGCTCCGTCGTCGTCTGCAAAGTCAAAGTTGGGTCCTGCGAAACGCGAAACGAAAGGGGAAAGGCGAAATGCGCGTCAGCGCGTGTCCGCTTCGGGAGGAAAAACGTTGGGCGAGGGCGAGGGAGGGGGGCGGGGACGCGCGGGAGGGTCCACGCCGACCCGGGGACGCGACCGGCGAGGGAAGGATGACATCGATCGCTCGCGCGTCGACCTCGGCATCCCCCGATCGGTGGGCGGGCGGTGCCATCGACGGAACGGCCGAAGGACGTCCCCACCGAGGGATGGCCGATCGCCGCCGAGATCGATGGTGCCGCGCCCCCAGCAGAAAAGCGCCCCCGCGCCGGTGTCCTGCCGTCCCCGCGCGCGCGACCGTCGGACCGCGCGATTGAGTCGATACTCCCAGAAACCCGTGTACGTCACCGAACGCGTGGCGTTCGCGAGCGGCGTTCTCGCATCGCGCGCGTCCCCGGGCCGTCTCGGTCGAGACCCATCCGGCCGGCGTTGGACGGCACCGCGTGGCGAGAGAAAAAGCGCGTGCGCGATCACGTTCGGCGTCGGGAAACCGCCACGGCGCGAACCGCGAGGGTCGAACGCGCACGCACCGAGGTTGGACAGGTCGTCAGCCATAACAAGGACGAGCGCTCTGGGCGTGCGGTGCGGTTGATGCGTGCGGGTGAAGCGCGCGCGTCGATTGTACGGCGTGCTCGGATGTTCGTCCGGAGGAAAAGGAAACGAACGAACTCTCAGCGGAAAAGCACGCGTCGAGAGCTCGAGACGTGACGACAAGTCGACCAAATGATCTCAGTCGGTGCAGGCAGAAGACGACTCTCAACCGTATACAGATAAAACTGCGCCTACCTCGTCATCAGCGCCTGACGTGGTTGAGGATCTTGTCGTCGTTCTCGAACGCCATCTCCTTGTCCGCGCGCCCCGAGGCCTTATAGAACGCGAACCGCTCGGCCATGTCCGTCGCGAGGTCG
>Ga0206682_10002399_pt1 | contig 17040 bp, 10 predicted proteins | sample M240m12015metaG_FD_155444 | JGI IMG/M metagenome (GOLD analysis project Ga0206682, IMG submission 155444) | Ammonia-oxidizing marine archaeal communities from Monterey Bay, California, United States - M2 40m 12015 | ecosystem: Environmental > Aquatic > Marine > Intertidal zone | place: USA...
AGCGTATGTGATACCAGTTCCACTCTGAAGACTATTTCTTGCTCTTGCAGTAGTGAAATATAAATTTGTGTTTTCGGATAGGTTTGCAGTTGTATATGGGTCTAGGGTTAGTGTCTCGACAAAACTTCCACCATCCGCAGTATTAATCGTAAGATTACCATTAGAGGAATCGAAGTCTATTGAACTAACACCCGCAACAGCTACCGTACCCGCAGAATCAAGTTGACCTTGTGCGTTGACAGTAAATACAGGAATTGCAGTTGCAGTACCATAGGTTCCCGCAGTTACACCTGTGTTTGTAATAGAGATAATATCATTACCACTATCATATGTTATACCTGTTCCACCAGCTACAGCAGCACCAAGGTCTGATTCGAAATTTGATTGTGTGTATGATGTCTCTACATCAATAGAGAATACACCACTGGAGGCGTCATAGGATAAATCCCCTGTCGCACTTAAATGGGCTCTTACGTCAGCTGCACTTGGCCCTGTATATTCAATCAGTCCACTAGCGGCATCATATGTTAATGAACCATCACCACCAACATCATTTACTTGAATTGAATTCTTTGAATCTGAATCTGCTCTTGCAGTAGTATAATAGAGGTTATTGCCCTCTGTAATATCGCTTGTTGTGTTAGTAAGTGTAGTAAACTTAAGTACACCAATATTCGCACTATCTAAAGTGGCTTGACTTCCATTGAGTTGTGTGTTAGTAAGTGTACCAATGGTTGCCGTATTGGATGTTAGATTGTATACTTGTTGTAGACTTGTTGTGTCTGAATCAATCAGATTGTGCCAAGAACCACCATGTGCAAAGAGACCTCTCCCTGTTCCATGAACGTGTGCGAACATACCGTGATAGGTTCCCGCATTAGGAAGTTCGCCTTCACTATTCCAAACGTTAGCGTAGTATAATTTACCTGTCGTTGTTAGATTATTTCCACTTAGATTAACACCACCAAGTGTTGCACTGTCTCCTGTGAGTCCGTTCTGTACGGTCAATCCATTAGTAAATGTTGTGTTATCATTAATATTAGGGATTGTGGAATCATCGAATGTAAATGTTACATCCCCTGAATCGTAATTAAATATGTTGCTATTTGTAGTAGAATGTGTTACAATAGCTTTGAGGTCTGAATCTGACCTAGAAGTTAAGTAGTATTTATTAACACTTCCTTCAGTCAAATCATTAGTAGTGTTAAACCCTAGGTCAATCGATTGACCATTACCTGAACTATCTCGTATAGCAAGTACACCACCACTATCTTTTATTGCGAGGTTACCAATGAATATGGTACTACCACCAACATAAAGACTATTCCATCTTTGTGTTTCACTACCCAAGTTATACGTTAAGTCTGAGTCGGGTAAGATGTTTTCGTTTACAGAGCCGAGGTCTGTACTTGATACTCTAATTTCGTTGGTATCACTATCGTAGGTTACGGTTGTATTACCCGTACCTGTAATAGTTCCCATTTCAAAATCGGTAGTTCCGTTATCCTTAACAAGGATAGAACCGCTGGTCGCACCAGTAGTATTTACCCCATCAATATTGTTGAGGTTGAAAGCTCCCGAAGTAACTGTTTTTATTGGTGTACCAAGTACTACCTTTTTGACTATAATTTTCTGTGACATATATCTGATAGTCCTATGGTTTTGAGACTGAAGGTGATACTTCTATTTGCCCCTCAAGGATACGTTCCACAATAGTATTACTATCACTATCAGCAAATGATAGTTCGACATCAAATACGTATCGACCTCTAGTCAAAAGACTATCGGTCTGAGTGTTTGTTAGAGAGATATTTACGATACCGTTAGAGGCAGGTTCGGATACAATACCGTTAAAGGCTTGACTATAGGGGTCGCCGTCACTATCTCTATAGTTACGCTTCATAATAGCGTTCACACTATAGTTAGTGAGGTCTTTTAGTGTACCATCCTCGTTTTCGCAGTGTATCTCTATCGAGACATCGGAACCTTGGTTGATAGTTAAATCTTCGTATCGTGCTGACATTCGTAAAACCCATATAGTAAAAGAATCTGTTTCTTTTATTTATAAGGTTTCTAGTCTCTACATATCAGATATTTCCACTTATTTCAGATATTAAATCGTCTTGATTACCCAATGCTGATTCAGTTTGATTCATCATATATCCTAATGTGAATCGCCAACAATCAGTTTCGGCTGCATGATAACATAAAAACTGCTCGTACTCATTATAAGAACCAAAATATCCTGCCTTACAGTTCCATCCCTTTTTATCCTGAAGGACTACTGTTTCGCCTGTTGTCGCATCAATATATTTAAAACAACCCTCTCCTGTTTCACTCCAAGTGAATATGAAGTTATAGGCTGGTGCATTCGCATTGTTATGCCATGATATAAATCCATCGGGTGGGTATAATGTCGCAAGTGCATTGTTACGTATACACAAGAATGCACCCAACTCAAAGTTTGATTTACTAAATTGTTCTGACGCTTTAGCTAACCAAGTGTGTTGTTCCTGTTCTATCTTATCTCCATCATTCTGAAGATTCTTTCTATTAGTGATTAGTTTGTCAGTATCAACATTCCAACCCTTAATCTTCTCAGGAAACCCTTCATGACCCTGACCTTCACTATACACAACATCAAGATATTCGTCAGACACCCAATCTTTTTTTGAACTATCTTCACCTGTCAGATGTACATACTTGGCCAAGTTTTCTCGTTCTTCATAGAACCAAAGAAAATTGTCTAATATACCAATAAGTTCCTGATTGTTTATAGGAACATCAATCATTCTACTCATAAAATATCTCTTAGTTCTGTGAACCCCCCAATACTCTCACCGTCCTTAGTGATTTGTGGGAACGTTCTTGCAGATGGAAACTTCTCAAAGAACTCCTCTGACTTATAATCTTCATCCAAAGAAAGGTATTTAAACTCTACCCCCTTTTGTTCACAAAGAGACTTAGCCATATTACAATATGAACAATTCTCTTTTCCATATATCTCAATCATACTAACAACCTATCCTTATGTAATGACCCTGAGTAATGTCTCAGGATTGGGTCTTTACCCTCAATTGATTTTAAACCTTCGTATGCATATTGACTGAAGAAGTTCCATCGAATATCATCATAGAAGATGCCTATATTTAGGTCTTTATATTTATCCATCTTTTCGGTCAACCACCATAAGGTAGTTTGGTCAAAGTCTTTTAGGTTATTCCATGTATCATCCGAGAATCCTTCGGGTCTCCACATACCACCCTGTTGTTCATAATACAAGTCCCACCACTCTTGTAGGAATTCTTTTACCATAGGTTTGGTCAAATCGTATAATGCTACTCCACCACAAAGGCGAAAAGTTTCAGATTTCCCTTGACAATTAAAGTCTTTGATGGTATAATACTTAGCTCTCTCTTGAGTAAGTTCATGAAAAACTAAATCATAATCTTTCATCTCATCCCAAATCGTTGCAACATCTTCATGTTCACAATCCATATCAGCATCAATATACATTGTGATATCATATGGGGAACGTGGTAACGCCCATAGTTTTGCACGATAGTGACTGTCACAGAATAATAAATCGTCAGCAATCTCTTCCCTACCATCTAGAAAACGTTCTTCGGTACAAAGACAAACCTTTGCTTCGGGATAGAAGTCCTTTACGGACTCAATTAAATTGACGGCGTATGTGTAGAAGTTTTGATTCTTGGATGCAACAACTAGAAACCCTTTAGATTTTTCCATCTTCAATTCCCAATTCGTGTTTCATAATTATCATTGACCATATGTTGGCTTCAGGAATAGATTTTGCTCTTCTCAGTTTTGCTCTATATTCACGTAGTTTGGTATTCTTGATTTCAGGAACTTCGAATAATTGTAATTTATATTCGAAAATTTCTTCCATCTTTCTTGCACGTTGTTCTTCGAGTTGACGAGCTTTCTCAGTTTCAAGTTCTGATAGTTTTCGGGATTTTCTTTCTGCTGTAGATTCATCAATAACTTCTTCTCCAAGGAACTCTATACATTCCACGAAGTCGGGATTCATATCCTGAGTACCATTGATGTACTTAGACATTTTCATTACTTGACGGACTTGTCTACCACCGTCTTCTTCAAATTCACAGATTGCGTTCAGGATTTTCTTTTGGGGCGTTTCCCAAAACGCATTCTTTAACCACGTTCTATTTTTCACATTCATTCTCCGTTATAAAAATATATATAAAGTTATTTAGGCGGTTCTTACATACAGTGTATAAGTCTCTAAAGTTTGATTACTGTTGTTGATTGTATCAGAAACATAGTTACCTATATAGTTTCCAAGATAATTGGAACTTCTATTCCTAATATATGCGGACGTTCTCGTTCTATTATATGTAGAGATTCTTGTTCGAGTATATGCTGAAGAACGGTCACGTGTATAACTAGAACTTCTATTTCTAGTATATGCAGAACTTCTATTTCTAGTAGAAGCCGTACCAATCCTATCTCTAGAATATGCAGATGTTCTTGTTCGTGTATACGCACGAGAATAGTTACCCGTGTATTCACCAGCGAAACCACGAGAATAGTCACCTAAAAAGTTCCCCGCAAAGATACGAGTATAGTCACCAGTAAAGTCACCCGCAAAGTTTCTACTATAGTTACCTGTATAGTCACCAGTAAAGATACGTGCGTAGTCACCAATAAAGTCACCAGCAAAGTTTCTTGCATAGTTACCTGTATAGTTACCTGTTGATATACGAGTATATGCAGAAGAACGACTACGGGTACTAAGACGTGTTGAAGTTCTTGCATAGTTACCCAAGAAGTTACCTGTCGAAATTCTTGTATAATCAGCTAGTCTATTCAGAATACTAATTCTAGTTGAGGTTCTTGTATAATTACCTGTTGAGTTGGTAAGACGTAATCGAGTATAGTTACCTAAGAAGTTACCTGTATAGTTACCTGTTGATATACGAGTATATGATGCAATTCTGTTACGAGTATATGCACGAGTATAGTTACCTAAGAAGTTACCTATATAACCACCTGTACGAGCATAAGTTCCTATACGAGAATAGGACGCAATACGGGTATACGTCTGAGATACCAATCGTCTACGTATACTATAATAATTGGTAGTAAAGAGTTTGTCCGAAATCGTTTGTTGGAACGGGCCTCTATTGTAATTATATCCGCTGTAGACAACATTATCTGAAAGGCCGTTAGGGTTGGGGATAAACGTCCCTTGCCAAGAAACAAGATTAAAACTGCCAACAGCAAAATAAGACTGAGGAGCACCCAAACTGTATATGTAACCAGTGTAAGAGCCAGGCCCTACATAACTGGCGGTACGAGAGTAATATAAGTTTCTTGTATAGTTTAATATACGAGTACTTGTTCTTGTTGAGATACGAGTAAAGGCACGTGAGTAGTTCCCCAAGAAACCACGTGAGTAGTTACCTGTAGATGACAGGATACTTATACGTGTTGAAGTTCTTGTATAGTTACCTAAGAAGTTACCCACACTTATTCGGGTATAGTTACCAATAAAGTTACCTGTATAGTTACCCGCAAAGATACGTGTGTAGTTACCTGTTGAGTTGGTAAGACGCAATCGGGTGTAATCACCAATGAAGTTACCTAAGAAGTTACCAGCAAAGATACGTGCATAGTTACCAGTACTTGTCACGATACGTAATCGAGTGTAATCTCTATTTGAAGTACGTGTAGAGGTTCTTGTATAAGTTGAACTTCTGTTCTGAATACGCAAACGTGTATATGCACTAGAACGTGTACGTGTTGAAATTCTCGTATAATTTGAACTTCTGTTTCTAGTACTGAGTCTTGTGTATGTACTTATTCTTGTACGTGTACTAATTCTAGTAAAGTTTCTAGAGTAATCACCAATAAAGTTTCTAGAGTAATCACCAATAAAGTTTGGAATGTAATTTCCTGTAAAGATACGGGTATAGTTGCCTGCAAATATACGAGCATAATTACCAGTAAAGATTCTATTATAGTTACCTAGAAATGCCCTTGTATAGTTTCCTTCGAAGTTTCTAGAGTAATCACCAACAAAAGTTCTGCTATAATCTTGTTGACTATCTCTTGTATAACTTGCAGCTGATACGGTTTGTGTTGTATCCGTTGCAACACCTTTAGATGCCCAAGTACCACTATATCCATTTGCGGTTGGGTTTCCTTGTGTGGAAGACAACAACAGATATGTACCCACAGCATTGTTACCCGCCATGATGCGTGTTGCACTACGTTGACCAAAGGTATCTGAAATCTCTGTATCAGACATCTCTTGAAGACCTTGATAGGTTCCTGTTTTACCATTACTTCTTTTGATAGCAACAGGACGTACCGCAGTCGGAGCGGTCATAGATTGTCTTTGGTAGATATTGAAGTTTACTGTAGTTCCGTCTGTACGAGTATCAGAAAATACATTAGAAAGATGGACATCGTAATCACTACTTGGTGATGATGACCCTAATCGATATACGCCAGGATAATCAGATGTAAAGATACGACCAACAAGTCTGTCTGTCAATGTACTGACTTCCGCATCCGTCATTTCATGGATGTGGTCATTTGTACTGTCAAATTCTATGGGCCATCTGAAGTTTGCATCTTCGGACGCTGTACCCTCTGTCTGAGATAGAGTTGTTGTGGTTGTTGATTGTGTAAGAGTTGTACCGTGGTCACCCACATTTTGGTCATAAATCGTATCTGTATATGTACCAACAGTTGCACCCGAACCAGTCGTGTTTAATGAAAAGACACCTGTAGTTTTCGCAGCAAGTTTTAGTCCTGCCTGATATGCAAGATAATTCTCTTCTGTGGTTGTTATCTCCTGTAGGTCACCATTAGTGCCTTGGAGCTTTAGTGTTGTACTACCCATAGGACTATTTATCCAGTTCTTACATACAAGGTGTAAGTTTCTATAGTTTCGTTACCACTTAAAATTTCATCACTCACATAGTTACCTAAGAAGTTACCAGCAAAGTTACGAGAGTAGTTCCCTTCAAAATCTCTTGTATACGAAGAGGTACGGTCACGTGTGTATTCTGTAGTGAAATCACCTAAGAAGTTACCCGCATAATCTCTATTACTTGTACGAGTACTTGTTCTTGTTGAAGTTACTCTTGAGTAATTCGATGACCTAACTTGAATAAAGTCGCCAATAAAGTTACGAGCATAGTTACCAATATAGTTACCAGCAAAGTTACCTATGTAACTCGTATCTTGAACATCGGTAGCAATACTTATTCGTGTGTAGTTACGAGCGTAATTATCAATAATGTTTCGTGAGTAATTTCGATTACTTGTTCTTGTTGAAGTTACTCGTGAGTAACTAGATGCACGGTTTACGATGTTTGTTGAAGTTCTAAGTCTTGTCCATGCAGCCAATCTTGAATAGGTACTGTTACGTGTACGTGTATAATTACCAACATATGTAGCAACATTATATCTTCTACGTACAGAGTAATAAGAGGTAAGAAATATTTTTCCTACTGTAGTTTGAATTGGGCCTCTATCATACTGATACCCATCAGAATGTGTAAAGTTTGAGGAACCATTAGGGCCGCTTTTATCAACTCCTGCCCACGTCACAGTAACAATGTTGTTAGCACTATTAATTATATCTACTTCTTCTGCCCAGTAATACCGAGAACTGGTTGGCCCACTTGGCGTATACAAATAGCTTGTATATGAACCAGCTGGTACTAATGGCCCAACCGAGTTCCTTGTATACTCAGAAACAAACCCCGTCACAGTTCTTGTATATTGAGTTGAACCCGTAGATTCAGAATAGTTGTAATACTGAAAACCATAACTACCTGTTACGTAACTATCTCTTCTGTAAGTTACACCGTTAGCTGTTATCTCTGTTGCACTCATATCAGAGCTCGAAGCCACTTGTGTACCATTTTTATAAACTATTTGTGAACCACTGGGGCCTGCAAACCACCAATAACTTACGGGAGCGCTTTGACTATACGGCACGGCCGTGAAATTATCTCTAGTATAGTTACCAGTATAGATTCGGGTGAATGTTGGAGTAGCACCCGTATAGTTACCAGTGTAGTTACCAGTGTAGTTACCAGTAAAGTTACGAGAGTAAGCAGTTGAAAAATTACCCGCAAAGTTACGAGAGTAGTTTGATGCACGAGTTCTTGAGAAATTACGAGAATACTCACCAGTGTAATTACCTACGTAATCACCATCACCTACCGAGTCTCTAGTACTAGTATAGATAGCATCTCTTGAGTAATTGGATGGTCGTGTTCTTGTAAAGTTGGCACCAGCAAAGTTTCTAGAATAGTCAGTTGTAAAATTACCCGCAAAGTTGCCAGCGAAATCTCTATTACTTGTACGAGTACTTGTTCTTGTTGAAGTTACTCGTGTATAGTTACCTTCAAAATCTCTTGTAAAGTTACCTACCGAAATTCTTGTATAAGCAGAACTTCTAGACCTAGTACTTAATCGTGTATATGATGTGTCTACACCAACTGTATTTCGTGTATCGGTTGCAACACCTTTAGATGCCCAAGTACCAGTATATCCAGCTGTTGTTGGGTTTCCTTGTGTTGAACTCAGAAGTAAGTATGAACCAACACCTTGTGCATCAGCCATTATTCTAGTTTGAGCACGTTGTCCAAATGTATATTGTAATTGTGCATCAGACATCTCTTGGAGACCTTGATAGGTTCCCGTTAATCCTGAACTACGTTTAATTACAAGGGGTCGCACCACAGTTGGAGAGGTCATTGAAGTACGTTTGTAGATACTATAATTCTGTGTTGTACCATCTGTACGAGTATCAGAGAATACATTAGATAGTTTAACTGTGTATCCACCCGTAGGTAAAGAGGTCGCTAACTTGTATGTGCCAGGATAATCAGATGTAAAGATACGACTAACAAGTCTATCTGTAAGACTAGAAACCTCAGAAGATGTCATTTCATGAAGTTGAGACTTAGGGCCAGATTCAGCATAGTGTACAGGTTTTCTTCTTGACGAACCTGATTCGGCAGCTGTCCCTGACTTTTGTTTTAGTGTGGTAGTTGTAGTAGTTGTGGTTAAGGTCTCACCATGTGTACCTACAGCTTGGTCAAAACTAGTGTCACTGAATGAACCAACAGTTGTACCTGTTGAAACATTTAAAGTATAAGGTACAGACGTGGCACTTCCCGCAAGATTGAGTCCTGCTTGATAAGCTAGGTAATTCTCCTCCGTAGTACTAAACTCTTTTAACTGAGGTTTTCCATTGGAGTCTATTCCTGTAATTTTGACTGGCGTATCGGCCATTAGTCTAAACTCCGTTTATTAATTTAATAGTGTCCCTGATTCATCATAAATATCAGGTATCATATTATATAGTGCGTTGATAGCATTAACAATACTATCATCCTCTGTACCAGTAAAGGCGGCGTTTAGATTTGAAAGTGAACCAATCCTACTATCAACTTCACTGTTACTACCATCAAGTGTAGTTACTCGACCAGCGACTTCATTGATAGCCGATACTAAGTTGTTATGTCCCGCAGACGGCACATCAGTATCATCCAAATTGTCTAGGTTACCAACTGCACTATCTAATAGGTTTAGAGATTGTCCAATATTACCAGTAGTTGTGTTATGTGTTGCTCCAATCGCATCACCAATCTCACCATGCAATTCATTGATAGCTGCTACTGCACTAGTTGTTGTTTGTGTAACAAGTGAACCATGAGCGCCAAGTTCGGTTCTTAGTTCACGTAAACCCGCAGATATGTTTGTTGCGGAAAGACCCGTTAGAGTCATATTACCGATATCTGTTTCGTGTTCGTTAATAGCAGCAACAACATCAGTTGCAGTGGTATTTAATGTTCCGCCTGTAATTGTTCCTGAGAAAGTTACGTTCGCACCATCAAAGGTTGCGGCAGTTGTAGTACCTGATTTAATAATCAAGTTGCCTGAAGTGTTGGTCAATGAACCATAAGTGGTTCCATCATCCTTTAAGAATACATCACCACCACCAGCATCAAGAGTGATATCAGTAGATACGTCAAGTGTCAATGCACCCGTTCTATTAATCTTTGCACCGCCCATTGTGATGTTACCACCAGTTTGAACAGTTCCCGCAGTAGTTACGTTTGCACCACTAAATGTTAATGCAGTTGTAGTACCTGATTTAACAATCAGATTACCACTGGTGTTTGTTAATGCACCGTATTGTGTACCATCATCTTTCAGTAGGACATCGGCACCATTAGCATCAAGGGTCACATCACCCGCAGTAGATTTTACTTCGATACCAGCGTTTGAATTTATTGAGTTACCCGCAATATTGATATTACCAATCTCAGCTGAGTCAGCATCAAGGTTATCAATATATGCAGTTCTATCAATATAAAGGTCACGGAACTCTAGTCCTGACGCACCGAGGTCTCTTGCATTATCTGTAGATGGGACAATAGATGTGTCCACCCTACCAACCACAGAGATTGTATCAGTATTTGCATTACCTAGATTGATATTACCGTTGAGGTCTGTTTGACCATCAACCTGTAAATCATTTTCTACTGTAAGGTCATTATTAAATGTGGCATTGGTTCCACTACCTGTCAACATCGTGGATGTGCCAGATTTAATAATAAGGTTACCCGCAGAATTAACTAATGAACCAAAGTCTGCTCCATCATCTTTTAGATATACATTACCGCCATTTGCATCAAGAATGATATCTGAATTACCGTCAACGGTAACGTCACCACTTGCAGTTAAATTAAATGCAGCTGACGTAATATCAAACTGTTCTCCACTAGCAGATATCTCGAATTCGGATGCATCAAAGACACCTTCAATCTCATTAATTGCCGATACCACATCATTTGCAGTTGTGTCTAGGTCACTAGCAGCTGTTCCACCACCCGCACCATGAATATCCACATCTAGTTCGATAAGTGCAGACACCACGTTGTTCGCAGTGAACATCGATAGGTCAGTAGCGACTAAGTTATTAGACGTACCACGAAGACCTAGTTCAAGTTCATTAATACTTGATACTACATCAGAATCTTCATTAGTGTTTAGTCTGCCTGTCGCACCCAAATCTAAAGAAATTGTATTGACATTATCTTTAAATTCTGTAAACGAGTCATTAATAGTTGTGATTGTCGGATTATTTGCCATTTTACAATTTCTCTATAAGTTTGTTTAGTAGTTCCTTTATCTCACCGACTTCATTCTTTAAATCTTCGAACTCCTGTTTCTTCTTTCTTCTAAGGTTTTTCGCCTCTTTTGCTTTATTTATACTATCAGTGTCGGTATTAATCAACTGACCACTGTTTGGGTCTCTAGACCATCTTACACTTTGAGTCATTCTAGTTCGCCAATATAATTGCTCGTAAATCTTTAAAGATTGGAATAGAGGATGAGTTAGTTGATGTCATCACAATCTTAAGTTGATATGTGAGGAATTCATCTAACGTACCCGTAATACCACCAATAAGGAATCTATATTCTCTAAAGTTTCTTGAATCAGGGGGAACAGGACTTTCTAATGTAGTACTTCCAACTAAATCAGTACTCACACCTTGTGCATCACCAGCTGATATCCAAGGTAGTGCATGAATGTTATCACCTTCATTTCCTGTTCTGTAATAAAGTTCGAAGTTAGCGTCCGCTGGTCTATTACATGCAATCATTACTTTAATACCAACACCATCGTTTTCGAGAGTGACTGGTAAAGTAATATGTTTTGCAAGACTTGAACCATCACGTGGGTCTGTTTCTGCAACAAAACTAAACGGAACATTAAATCCATTAGAAGCAGAAGATGCCTGTCGGTCAATCCTGTTATTGTAAAGAGATAGTCCCGCACGTTGCATATCTACTACAGGTGATACGTCAGCGTTGTTAGTATCTAAACTAAGTTCCCAAGTTGTAGACCTTTCTCCCGCACCAAGTTCTGCTGTCTCGTTAGCAGAGTTTGCGATAAGTCTCGGTGCATTGAATCTATTCAAAGCGCCTTCCTCATAGTCACCATCAAAGGTTCCATCTTTAATGTAACGAGTTTGTGTTCCCGATACAGCTGCAAACGATTTACCTGTTGTAAATTTACCACGTGGTACAACCGCAGTCGATGCTGGAACTAATGTTTCGAACTGAGGCATTACCCCATCAAACTCTACTTGTTGTGTTGCAAGAACATTACTTCCACCGATTCTTGAATCAGAAGTTGCAGTATCACTATTACCCGCAAGGAATGTAAATCCAAACCCGTCTATGGTAACACAAGTTCTTGTACCATTAATATTCGCAGCGGTTAGACCATTACCACCTGTAGCACCTGAGATAATTACATCATCACCAACATGGAATCCATGATTAGGATGTCTACAGTAGATAGTGCCACTACTATTCGTAATAATGAATGGGTTATTGATAAGTGGTTCTTCATCAAGGTCACCATTTTCCATGATAACTTTACCACCAGCAGTACTAAACTGTGCTTTGAACAGTTTGAATGCCATGTCTTTAGTTTGGTCGGGTTCCCAAGTAGTACCATTCTGAGATTTAAACAATGAACCCATAGAAGGTTGTCTGTCAATTCTCTTCTCGGTTGAACCTAGTTCGAACGCATATGTCTCACCAACGTAAGCATTATACTTAACAGAGTCAGCAAGGAGAACGATACAGTATTCAGTATTTGCTTTTAGAAATACAGGTTCATCAAATGTGAACGTTGTAGGAGCTGTAAGTACTGCCGCCTGTGTCTGTGAACTTGGGATAGCAACATCATTAGGACTCAAGAACTTATTTGCCATGAATGAATCGGATGATGGATGACCATTAACCATTTCACGAATTTGACATTGAACCTGAATCTTAGTATCCTTAGTCTTAAAATAAGTCTGTACTTTAGTGATATAGATACCATCACCAGCAGGAACTTTGAATGACTGTGCTAATGGGTCAGACCATGTAACCTCTTGCCATCTTCTTGTTTGTACTTGATTGGTACGAGTTGATAATACATCTCGAACTCTAGTTTCAATTCGTCCTTTAGATGTGTACTGAGTAATCGCACGTGATAGAGATGCACCATTTTGGTTGATATCAATATCAAGTAGTTTAAACTCACGAGTACCCGCTTTAAATCTTAACGTATTCTTATTACATGGTAGGAAGAATGAACCTTCGATTACACCATTAGTATCAGAAATAAGATTAGATTTTCCTTCGGGATGTTGTGTAGCACGTTTGTGTTTTCTACCGTAACTAACCTTACTGTTGGCCATGACCTCAAATGATTCTTCACGAACCCAATCGTCCACCTTCGTTCCATTAAAGAATGGGAAGTAACGAGTCTCAGGACGCAATCCTTCTGCCTTGAAGAAGATTTTTCTTGAACGCATAAATGGTAAGAATGCAAGGTCAACTCTACGGTTACCAATAACTTTAGTAGTTACGAATGAACCGACAACACTTCTCTTAGAGAATGAAGTAGTAACTTTTCTACCCTGACGTACAGTACCTTCATATACCGCATCTTCGTCTTGGAAAGACATAGGGTTGTTGATGTTGATTCCAAACCATGACCATTCATTGACATCTGCGACACCACCAAATGCGTTTTGTCCTATACCAGCTTCACCACCTATAATATCTTCCTGTGGAATACCGATACCAAATGGGTTAGGGTCTCTTTGACCACCACCATTACCACCAGTTCTTCGTTCTTCTTCAGAGAATGGTGTAAAGTTTACGGGTCGGGTTGGTTGCTGTCTTCTACCATAGTCGGTTGCTCCACCGTTAATAGTACCCATGTCTTGTTCGACAGTGTTGTTAATAACATTATTAGCAGCATACTTTGTATCTAACCACCAGTCTGATTTAGGAGATAATCTGATTTCTCCACTACCACTAATAACAGCAAATGGGTTTACATTTTCGGTGCCACTAATTTTACCTTGACGTACAGCTTCCGTTTCTGTGTATGTCAAGTAAATATTATCACCTTTTCGGACAACATTAGTTGATTTACTAGCATCAAAAACTAGGTCAACCGCATCCATTGATACAGGCGGAACCATAACTTTACTTGCCATACGGACATTAGATGTGTTATTATAGTCTAGAGCATCACGGAAAGAAGTATCTTTAAAACTATCTGCAAAGATACCTGACTTAGTTCTTGCAAGACCATCTTCGTCCAATACAGTCATTGTATCAGCGTCTTGTTCTAAGAACGTGAGGGATACTTGTTCTTTAAGGTTATCAATTCTTTCTTCGAGACGGTTGATATCCTTCATAGTAAATCTTTTATACTTCAGAATACGTAGACCAAGGTCATCTTCATGAAGACCATATGCGTTATGCATCAATTCGAATAACGGTAAAGTACCTTCGGGAGTCGGAGGCATAGGTCTTGAAAATCCTGGCTCTCCTTTGAGGTGTAGAATATCTGCATTCTTTTTTAATACAATTTTATCTGCACGAGGTAGATAGTATTCCACGTCACCTTGGAAGATGTCACCATTAGTTGGCAGTTCATTGATAACTGCACCTGTTGCTGAGAAATCTAAATCTGAGTCGGGAGTGGATGGACGAAAATCAATTGCATCTCTAAGAGGCATAGTATTTCGACCAAACGTAGGAACAGATGGAATCTGTGAATAATCTACCTGACCTGAGTAGGAGTTGACCGCAAACACATCACCTGAGTTATGTGCAAAGTAATCAAACTTAACATAAATCGTTCCTGAAAGACTGGAGTTGTTACTTCTTAAAACTCTGCCTGGCCCATAGTAGTTTGGTCTTTGACCATTATCAATAAAGAATTGGTCTGTTACGATTCGACCACTAGAATTAGTAACACGAATTTCTTTTACTTCTTTAATGTCGGCCTTACCTAGAGATAAGAATGTTTCTGTGCCTACAGATTTCATTGTACCAGTAACAGTTGCATCAGTAATCAATTGTTTCACCCTGATAGACGGTGACGCTTTGTTAATTTTTGCGTAAATTGTAATTGGAACAGCACCACTGGCAGCTACACTAGAATCGAAGGTCAAGGTCACGGATGTTGTACCTGAACCTGTAATGTTTGTAGTAGATACTACAGCACCTGTATCATTACGAGTGACAATCCACTGTCCAGTATTAACATATGTTTCCCCACTTACAGTCAATGCAGCAGGGGTTGCTGTAGTAGAAGCATTACCAATAGTTGCTGTAACCATACGTTGAACTTCAAAGTCAACATCGGTAATTGTTTTAGGTCTACTTCTAGGTAGATTAAACACCAACATATCACTCAGTGAGTTTTGAATTACTGACTTAGGTGTCGCACCTTGACGGAGAATCTTTGCGAAATCGTTTGACCCTGTACCAATAGTCTGAACATCACGTAATACCTGACCACTGTTCATCTTAATGTTGAACAAGTATATCTTGAAGTTTGCACCGTCTTCTTCTACATAACGTACACGAGCTGTACCAATAACACTACCACTTGGGTTAGATGCACTTGTTGATAAGTTCTGTTCTGCAAAGGTTGAAAGTCCTAAATCCCCTTCGAGGACATTACAGATAAAGTAGTTACCGTAGTTAATACCTACAACTTCGTTTGCAAGTACCTGAGATGTTCTTGGTTTTGTAATTGCCAAAGGATATGAATCATTACGATTTGCACGATAACCATCAACATAAGCATTACCAGCTGAAATGATTGCATCTAATGTATCTCCTTCACTATCAGTAGAGAAGTCAATATCGAATGGTGTTACAATATAGTCACCACTCTCTTCCTTAGTTCTTGTTGCCAGTTCATCATTAATTTTGTTGTAACTTTCTGTACCAGTTACCTGTTCAATGATTTCACCATCTTTTACTTTTGAATAGAATACAAAGTTTTCATCTGTAACTAGGTCTTCGGTAGTAAGAATTAATCGAATTCTATAACGGTCTGCGCCAGGCGATGAACGGTTTGGTGTAGCACCTTGGTTATCATACAACGCATCAGTGTCATCGACTGTTACGATATCTTCGGTAACAGTAAATCCTAATGTCTTAGTTGGACTGGTTCCATACTTGTCAATAATAATTGTTTGTGGATTTGCAAATACAAAGTGACCACGTACAAAGAAGTCACCCCCACTATTACTGAAAGTTGTACCTTGACCCACACATGGGTTTGCTACTGTATTAGTTGTTTGTACTGTTAATGTCTCGGAACCATCTGTGATGTCCTCACCCGCATTCATACGAATGGGTAATGAACCTGCCGTTGCAGCAGATGAACCAGTATATTCGACATAAAGTGTTGCTGGGTCAGTGTCCGTAGCTGCAACAACTTCAAGAATTCGTACCTTTACACCCGAAGACTGACCAGTAAATTCATTACCTACAATAGTTTCAAAGTCTGTCGGTAGTGAGTTGGTCGAAGTATTTAATTTAATAAACTCGTATCTATTAAATACTGTTGGCCCGCCAGGATTTACGGATGCACCGTCCTTGAAGATGTTACGACCAAATCGTGCAATCTCCTCTTGGATAATTGATTGCATCTGTGTGAGTTCACGAGCTTGTAATGCACGTCCACTATTAAAGAGGATTCTATGATAGTTATCACTATCTCTAAAATCGTCTTTATATGTTGACGGAAAACTCTGTTCAGAATATACTTTTGCCATTTCAGTACCTTAAATTTGTATTACGATTTTGATGTCTTCGGTTTGTCCCGCATCTCGTATGATTGCATCTCTGTTAGCAAGATACAATAAGTCGCCTGTTTTACTATCTATCTCGCCTGCAACATATGGAGCAAAGGTGGCATTCAATGTACCCGTTCCATTACCATCGACTTCGGTGATTGATTCTCCTGAATCGAAGTTACCAAATCCTGTTACTTCGGTTTGATGATACCAAACAAAAGATGAATCAACTCTATCTATAAGTGCCTTCACCTGAGAGGTAGAACCAATCATAGTATTGTCGGGAGTAAATACTTGTCCAACAGTAGAGAATTTTAATTTCTTTAATACTTGTCCAGTT
>Ga0206682_10002400_pt1 | contig 17039 bp, 17 predicted proteins | sample M240m12015metaG_FD_155444 | JGI IMG/M metagenome (GOLD analysis project Ga0206682, IMG submission 155444) | Ammonia-oxidizing marine archaeal communities from Monterey Bay, California, United States - M2 40m 12015 | ecosystem: Environmental > Aquatic > Marine > Intertidal zone | place: USA...
CTTAGCCGCTCTGCCGGGGCCTAATAAGTCAAGATTGCTCTTTTCACTTTTCACTTTTCACTTTTATTACTTTCCACCAACCTCAAATCATTTGTGACCTTACCTTTGTTTAGCGTGAGACCCTATTCTCGTTTTACAAATATCTGCCTTCTATAAATTATTTACTGTGTTTAACTGATTTTCTCAGGGATGTTTATTTACATGCGGCGAGTTAATGGATGAACCTAACTAACAAAAATATGGCTTTTACCTTACTGGAATTGCTCATCACCCTGATTATTGTATCTATTCTAGCTACTTTGGCCGCACCATCATGGTCAAAATTTATTGCCAAGCAAAAGATTAATATACAAGTCTGGGAGTTAAGGCGAACTCTCGAACTAGCTCGCAGTTTCGCGGTCTCGCAGCATCTGGTATGGAAAGTTTGTATGGCCGCCCATTCCTTGGTGTGCGTCAAAGAACAGGGTCAGAGATTACTAGTTTTTGCTGACCTCAACAATGACCATAGGGTTAATAAGGGTGAAGTTCTGATTAAGGATATTGCCCTGTCAGGAACCAGTATCAAACTATCTGCGTCAGGACGCGCTTATGTTCGTTTTAAGCCCACCGGTGAGGCTATGGATTCGGGTAATTTTTTAGTCTGTTCAAACGACCAATCCATCACCTATGGCCGTCAGGCGATAGTGTTTCGCAGTGGCAGAATTCGTTTATCAAAGGATACTGACAATGACGGCTATGACGATCGAGGAGGGAAAAACATAAAGTGTCATAAGCCTTAGTCCCGGAGATGGAAAAATTTGGCTGAGTTATACAGGTGATATCGAGCGCGGCTCATATAGCATTAATCTGTGTCTTGCCACCTATGCTCGAACAGGAGATAGAACTATCAAACATGGAGCAACAACAGGCTTTTCGTTGATCGAATTAGCGATATGCATAGGCATAATTATCATATTGGCGACTGTGGTGTTACCCAGTTATCGACACTATGTTGTGCGCACTAATACAGTGGCGACTCAGGCGTACCTACTTGAGTTGGTTAGCCTACAAAATCAACTCATGTTTGATAATCAGGGTTATACAGAGCGAGTTGAAGATCTCGGCGCAGTCCCTTTAGAGCGAGTTACAAATAATTACGATATCAGAATCAGCAATGTTAATAATACTGCTCAGCCACCTACCTTCAGCCTACAAGCAATAGCCAAAAAGGACTCTGTTCAGGCGGTTTCAGGGCCCTTAACTATTAACCACCTTGGCCAAAAAAGTGCGGCTTGGCGTGAGTAGGTCAGACAACACAGCTCAGCAAGGTTTTACCCTGATTGAGGTATTAATCAGTCTGCTAATTTTTTCTTTTGGTCTGCTTGGCTGCGCAAGTCTCCAGGAGAGTGCACAAAAATATATGCAAGAGGCTTATTCTCGCAGTTACGCTCTAAACCTACTCACCATAATGTTGGGCAATATTGGCGTCGACAGCCAGGCTCGTGACTGTTATCAGTTAAATAGGCTTGAACTAGGTGTGGGTTATGAACAACTCTTTAAATGTACCTCTAAGGGTAGTGCGGAGGCGCAGCAACATGCTGAAGACAGTATTAACTTTTGGAATGAATTGTTACAGGGAGCGCACACCACAAATGGTCAAAAATATATTGGTGGCCTGCTAAATGCTCGTGGCTGTATTGCCTTTGACTCAGCCTCTAATAGTTATGTTGTCACTGTAGTTTGGCAGGGTATTACACAGGCCAGTCCGACATATTCAAATTGCGGTAGCGCCATTTTTGGAAGTGATGGTAATAGTTATAGACGACTCGTGAGCGCCGCCCTATATGTACCTAACTTAGAGGGATGAGATGGATATTTTGGTCAATCGAAAAGCTATGATTGGTGTTTCTCTTGTTGAACTGATGATCTCTGTCGCCCTAGGTCTTTTTCTATCTTTGGCAACCGTAGATGTCGCTCTAAAGGTATGGCGGGTGAATCGTCAGATAGAGCTAACCAGTGAGGTGCTTGAAAATGGTCGTTATCTTGTGCAGTTATTGAGTAGGCAGCTGAGTTTAGCTGGTTTTTACGGCTGGTTGAAACTGCCGCCAGCTATGAGCAACAGGGTTCCAAGTCTCTGTACAGGCATTGTCATGACGGATCTAATCAAGGCTTTGAGTTTTCCCATAGATGGAATTGACGATGCTACTAAGGATCAGAAAATTTGTTCTGGTGACCGTCTTCTGAGGGGAACAGATGTTTTAGTGATTCGCCGTACAAGCACGAAGGGAGTCTATTCGATCATCGGCCTAAAGGGGAGGCAGCATTATATACAAGCCGATGGCTATTCTTTTGTGCTAGCTCTGGGTGCTAATAAAAAAAGTTTTACTCTAACTCAAAAAGATAAGGTCACACCTGCGCCGATCAGGGAATATAGACAGATTATTTATTACGTAAGTGACGACCATGTATTTAAACGCCGGCGCCTGTTAAATGGTAAATATACGTCGGCAGAACCCCTTGTCGAGGGAGTGGACGATTTTCAGGTTGAGTATGGTTTAGATCGATCTGGTGACGGCATGGTTAACTCTGAAGGGGCCAGTCCCGGCTATGTTGAGCTTCCAGTATCTGCCCAAGAGTGGGGCGCTGTTGTAGCAATAAAATATTATTTTCTACTAAGAAGTACTGATTCCACACCGATAATACAGGGCATAAAGCACTATACGTACGCTGGTAAGATCAATGTAAGTTTTGATGACGATCGGATACGCCGGCTTTTTACTGGCGTCGTGCAATTGGTTAATGTCAGCGCGCGTAAATCAGGACTATGAGGAAGTCGAGTGACAATCAAATCGGCGCTGCTTTGCCTATTGGACTGCTAATGCTGTTGTTAGTAAATATTCTAACGGTAGCCAGCATTTCCTCTAGTAATATAAATATGCAAATCATACAGAATCAGCAGAGATTGCTTGAAATGCAGCATATTGCCACTAACGTGAATAATTACATTTTGAGCGATCTAGATTACTTTATTAATTATAAAAATCATCTAAATAGTCATGGTCATTTCGCGCCTGTGTTACCAGATTTTTTGTTCAGGGATAGCTTTGGGCGAACCAATGTGCAGATAGATAGCTTTAAATGCTTGGCTGAAACTAATGCTACAGGATGTAGTTTAGACGGCCTATTCCCCTGCCTGTATGAAACTCTGTGGCAGCTAAGTACCAGTGCATCGGATCTGTCATCTGGCGCCAAGGCAACTATTGTGGAGGGCGTTAGTTTCAAATATTTGCCAGATCACTGTCCGTAAAATTAGCAAAACTAGGAGGTTGATATGGCGGCAGTCATAAAGGTATGGGGGTTCGGATTATTATTAATATGTGTTAATCCATGGGCCGCCGATGGTGACCTTTACCACCGATATTGGGTTCCAGCCACGGCGGTTCAGCCATTATCTAGCCATAGTAACGGGAATAATCACAACCAGACATATATTGGCATTTTTAGCCCGGATTCCAATGTCCCGGTTTCGTCTGATAATCTCAAGCTATATCGGATAGAGTTTGATGAAAATACTCTTAAACCGATATTAGATGATGCAGATGGGTTACCAGTCCCTGTTATGAGACTTGGTTACAATGCAGAGACAGAGGACCTCAATCCCAAAAGTGAGGGCATCGTTATCATCAATGAACTTAGTGGTGAGATCATATGGCAATTTTCCGGTTTCGATGTGGATACAGATTTTTCCGTAACTGCTAACGTAACGGTGATTGATCGCAATTCAGACGGGTTTGCTGATCGAATATACTTTGTTGATATGCATGGCCAGCTCTGGCGCATGAATAGTCAAAGCTCAGAGTCGAGTGTCTGGACGGCTAATCGGCTGTTAACTCTGCCTAGTGGGAGCAAGTTCGTTCATGCTCCAGATGTAATCGCAAGTGCTGATAATTCCTATGATGGTGTGATCTTGGGTTCAGGTGATATAGACAAACCCTTTGATACTCGTGGGCAAAATTATTTAGTTTTTTATAGAGACCGAGGGGTAAGTCAGTCTTTTGAAGGGACTTTGATAGGATCTCTAGACGACCTGTATGAAGTTAAATTTGATTCGGGCTCACCAGTATTAGATGTTACAAACGTCAATGATATAAAGTTTTCAAATGGTTGGTACCTAAAATTAGGGAAGGGGGAAAAGATTGTTAGTCGGGCCTTAACCGCTAACAATATTACTGTCTTTGCTACCCACACTCACTGTGCTCCTGTTGGCTGTCAAGGATTGGGTGAGGTAAGAATCTATAGGATTGAGCCCTTTGCTGTGGCCGCAGGGTCCGATTATGGTATGGATTACACAGTGGTGGGCGGACAGGGGATATTGCCATCGCCGCTAAATTTCACAGTGACTGTAAGTGCTGAGAGCTGTGAGGGAGAAAAATGTGCTCAACAATCAAAGATTGTTAGAGAAGCTCTGTTGGGTCCTCATGTGGAGCAATTTGGTAATCAGGGGCTAGGAGTGAGGCGCAAACTTTGGTGGTATATAGTTCAGGATGATTAAGTTACAGACAGCTGAGTAAGGCGTAACCTAAGCTTGGCATTATAAATGTGACAGCCACCGAAGCGCAGGCTAGGGCGGCAGTAATCAGATGAGGTTTTGCATTATCCTCGCTACCCTAGAGAGAAGACGCAGGAGTTAGTCGTAAATTGTAGCAATTGGTAGTCTCTTGTGTTGGGTTTTGGCATAGATACCAATCAAGCGCTCGGCAACCTCGCTATCGATATCTCTACCTTCAAGGAAATCGTCTATGTCATCGTAGGTCATGCCCAGAACCTGCTCATCTTCTTTTTGCGGACTTAGGCATTCTAGGTCGGCAGTGGGAGTTTTGAAGGTCAGAGAATCCGGTGCACCCATAGTTTTTGCCAGCAGTCTTACCTGCCGCTTACTGAGGCCAAACAATGGTGCTAGATCGCAGGCACCATCACCAAACTTGGTGTAAAAACCGGTGATATTTTCAGCCGAATGATCAGTCCCCAATACCAGACCACCGAGCATACCAGCTATCTCATATTGCGATGACATACGCACTCTGGCCTTGACGTTACCCTTGGCGAAGTCGACGGCTTCGACAGTGGGTAGCATGCCATTGTCCTCGAGAGTAGCGCATACATTGGCATTGACTGCATCTGTTGCAGCCTTGATATTAACCGTTAGGATTTTGCTTGGCTGCATAAAACTTAGTGAGGTCTGAGCATCGACTTCGTCCTGCTGCACGCCATAGGGTAGGCGTACAGCGACAAATTGGTAGGCATCAGAGTTATTTTTTTGGTTGAGCCCTTCAACAGCTAGTTGAGCAAGCCGGCCACAGGTAGATGAGTCAACCCCACCACTAATGCCCAGCACTAAAGCTTTGCAGCCTGATTCTACTAACTGGTTTTGGATAAAGCTGACTCTGCGCGCAATTTCCTGATCTGGATCTATATCGGGTAGAACCCGCATTTCATCAATAATCGATTGTTTGTTCATCTGTGCCCATTGCCGGTATTGATCTGGTAAGTTTAGTCCGCTAGACCAAAGGTTACCCAACTCCAAATTGAGCGGCCCTGATCAGCTTATTCGTCATCATTTTGTATCGACTCAGAATCGCGAACTGCCTTGTTGTAGATATTACGGGTATCAAACGCAGGTGGTTGTGGACGTTTGATCAAGCCGAAGGTTATTTTCCCTAGGATTGAATCATTGGTTTTTAGTAGGCGCTTTTCGTACCCAAATGCTCCTGTCTCATCGAGAGAGGGGTGTTCTGGATAGTTTGCCGCCAGGACTTTCACTGAGTTGTCTGCTAACTCCTGCATACCCAACATATAATACGCTTGAACCATGACAGCTAGACCATCCGGCACAGCAGGCGACTGTTGAAAGTTCTCCACTACAAAACGCCCGCGGTTAGCAGCGGCTAAATAAGCGCCCCGAGCAAAGTAATAATTAGCCGCGTGAATTTCAGAGCGAGCTAATTGGTTGCGCAGATTGATTAGACGCTTCCGGGAGTCTGCAGCGTAGGGGCTTTTGGGGAACCTGGAGAGTAATTCAGTCAGCGTACCAAAGGCATCTCTAGCTGTTCCAATATCACGCAATGTCGTATCTGTGGGCATAAAGGAATCAAAAAATCCTGTTGTCTGGGCTATTTCTGAGAGTCCTTTAACATAGAACGCATAGTCGACATTGGGATGCTGGGGATGCAGGCGCACAAAGCGATCCGCTGCAACAATGGCGTCTTCATGGGCACCGGATCTATGCTGTGCATACATGAGCTCTAATTGGGCCTGTTCAGCGTACTTGCCGAAGGGGAACTGTGATTCTAGTAGTTGCAAGTTAGTTATGGCCACTGTCCAGTTACTGGCATTTAAGCTGCTCTGGATTTTTTCATAAAAATCTCGCTCGGTATAACCAGCCGCATCATCACCGCTGGTCTCGTCATCACCCCAGCCAAGCCACGAACAGCCAGAAGTTAGAGACAAACTCAAAATCAACAAAATAAACGGTATGCTTTTCATGTAATATTCCCAGCCAGAGACGAAATCGAGTGGTTAGTCGACGAAGAACGGTATTTAACCACAGCGTACTTTTTAAGCCAATTGTTCTCATCGCAATTATAGGCCTATATTTAGGAAAGTTTTAAGTGAATCAGTCCATTCCCGCTCCAAGTGACCAGTCACGCATAGAGATGTCGGCCAGCGTTCCCCACGAGGATTGTGGGCGCCGCCTTGATCAGGTAGCTTCGGTGCTGTTTCCTGAGTTTTCGCGGTCACGTCTGCAGCAGTGGATCAAGGAAGGGCAACTCAGAGTCAATGGTGAGCAGCAGGTGCCCCGGCAAAAGCTTTTGGGGGGTGAGATCCTTACCATTGATGCAGCGCTAAAGCCTGAGGGTGATTGGTTGGCGCAAAATATTCCACTAGATATTGTCTATGAGGATGAGCATATCTTGGTGATCAATAAGCCGGCCAACTTTGTTGTGCATCCGGCCGCCGGTAATCGTGATGGGACTGTGCTCAATGCATTACTCCATCATTGTCCGCAGGTAGAATCTGTGCCCCGGGCTGGTATAGTCCACCGATTGGATAAAGATACCACTGGCCTGATGGTGGTGGCGAAAACGCTCCAAGCACATACAGATTTGGTGGCGCAATTGCAGGCCAGAACTGTGCAGCGTGAGTATGAAGCTGTGGTTAGCGGGGTTATGACTGGCGGCGGGTTTGTCGATCAACCCATTGGTCGGCATGCTAAACAGCGCACTAAAATGGCAGTAATTTCAAGTGGTAAAGAGGCGCGTACTCACTACCGCGTGCTGGAACGCTTTGCCGGCCACACCTATGTGCGGCTCAAGCTAGAAACTGGTCGCACCCATCAAATTCGTGTGCATATGGCTCATATTCGATATCCAATTGTGGGTGATGATGCCTATGGCGGGCGCTTTAGGATCCACAAGGGTACGTCCCAAGTGCTTCGAGATAGTCTTAGCCAGTTTGGACGTCAAGCTCTGCATGCTCGAGAATTGGGCCTGATACATCCCGCTACCGGCGAAGCCATTAGTTGGACATCTGAGCTACCAGAGGATATGCAAACTCTGCTGGCTGCGTTGGCTGCGGAGTAACCCTGATGACTCAGCGTCTGTTGTTGCCCAACTGGCCTGCTCCGTGCAATGTTGGTGCGGCGGTTACTCTTAGGGTAGGCGGCATCAGCGAGATCCCTTATGACAGTAATAACCTTGCGGTGCATGTTGGCGACTGTGAAGCAACGGTATTGGCCAACCGACAAACTTTGGTCACTGACTTAGATTTGCCTAATAACCCTCTGTGGTTGGATCAGGTTCATGGCACTAAAATTATTTATGCTCCAGCGGCTGAAGGGGTTCCCCGCGCTGACGCCAGCTACACGGATACCTCAGATAGTGTTTGCGCAGTTTTAACCGCTGACTGCCTCCCAGTACTGCTGTGTAATCGCTCCGGTACGCAGGTTGCAGCAGTGCATGCCGGTTGGCGTGGTCTGTGTAGTGGCATAGTGCGCAATGCTGTGCAGACCTTCGATGAGGATAAAGATCAGGTCATGGCATATTTGGGGCCAGCTATTGGTCCAGATGCATTTGAGGTAGGTGCTGAGGTCTTGCAAGCCTTTGTCGAAGGGGCGCAGAGCCCCCAGCATAGGCAGGCGATAGAGCAGAGTTTTGTGCGCGGTTTGCATCGGGGCAAGTATATGGCGGATATTTATGCGTTGGCCCGCGCTGAATTAAAGGCCTGCGGTGTTTTAAATGTCTATGGTGGTGAGTACTGCACCTATTCGCAGGTCGAACAGTTTTATTCATACCGCAGAGATGCAAAAACTGGGCGTAATGGATCACTTATCTGGCTGAAAAACCTCAATAACTAAGCCTGAGAGGCTCCGATAATGGCGGTGTTGGCTGAGTGACAGTGAGCCCTTGACGATTACTTGCTTTTTAGGTGTTTAAACACTTGATAAGGCTGGGGTGTTCTATTAGAATTGCCGCCCTCGCGAAGGGGCTAATATCCCAACGAAATTAAGCGATGGAATCTGGCCTTCATTGGCCAATATGAATTGGAGCAGAAAATGTACGCAGTAATCAAAAGTGGCGGAAAGCAGCATCGAGTCGTTGAGGGAGAGACCTTACGTCTTGAGAAACTTGATCTGGCGACTGGTGATAATATCGATTTTGAAGAAGTCTTGATGGTTGGCGAAGGTGCTGAAGTCAAGATTGGTGCACCCCTTGTAGAAGGCGGTAAGGTGTCTGCTGAGATCATTTCTCACGGTCGTGGCGATAAGGTGAACATTATCAAGTTCCGTCGTCGTAAGCACTCACGCACACAACAGGGCCACAGACAGTGGTATACCGAAGTTAAGATTACTGGCATTAGTGCTGGTTAATCCTGAGAGGAAATAGCAATGGCTCACAAAAAAGCAGGTGGTAGTACTAGAAACGGTCGCGATTCAGAGAGCAAACGCCTTGGTGTTAAGGTGTATGGCGGTCAGTCAATTAATGCAGGCGGTATTATCGTTCGTCAGCGTGGAACCAAGTTCCACCCTGGTAACGGCGTAGGCATTGGCAAAGACCATACTTTGTTTGCAACATCGACTGGCACTGTTCAGTTTGTGCAGAAAGGCCCGTTGAACCGCAAATATGCAGAAGTGGTCACCGCGTAAAGTTTACCCTTCGATTTTAAAAGCCCCCACGCGGGGCTTTTTTTATGGGCGATGATTTTAGCTAAGAAGCTTTAATGCCCATTGGCATAGGTTTTAAACCCACAATGACAGACCCTACTAGCAACTGTAAACTATCTCCATGAAATTCGTTGATGAAGCAATAATAAAGGTACACGCGGGCAAAGGCGGCAATGGTTGTCTGAGTTTTCGCCGTGAAAAATATATCCCTAAAGGCGGGCCAGACGGCGGTGATGGGGGTGATGGCGGCAGTGTTTTTCTAGTTGGTGCTGATGGGTTGAATACTCTGATCGACTTTCGCTATACGCGCAATTTTAAGGCCGAGAACGGGCAGCAGGGTAGTAGCGCAGAATGCACAGGTCGCGGTGGAGAGCATCTTATACTGGAGGTTCCCATCGGAACTACCGTACTGGATGATGAGACTGGTGATGTGCTAGGTGATATTACCCAGCTGGGGCAGGAGTTAAAAATTGCTCAGGGTGGATTTCATGGTCTGGGTAATACCAGATACAAATCGAGTACTAACCGCGCACCACGGCAAACATCCCCAGGTCAAGAGGGTGAGGTTCGAACGCTTAAGCTTGAGCTGAAAGTGCTGGCGGATGTGGGTCTGCTAGGCTTACCCAACGCAGGCAAGTCTACCTTTATACGTTCAGTATCTGCCGCGCGGCCCAAGGTAGCTGATTACCCCTTCACCACCCTTGTACCTAATCTCGGTGTGGTGGGCATGAGTGGAGATAAGAGCTTTGTGGTTGCAGATATACCCGGTCTTATCGAAGGTGCTTCAGAGGGTGCGGGCCTGGGTATCAGATTTTTGAAGCATTTGACTCGCACGCGGTTGTTATTACATCTGGTCGATATGATGCCTTATGACACCAGTACCCCGGGGGAAAATGCTCAAGTTATCGAGCAAGAGTTAGCCAAATTTAGTCCGACACTGGCCGGGGGTGATCGCTGGTTAATTCTCAATAAAGTCGATCTGTTACCTGAAGATGAGGTGGATGCTCGCTGCCAAGAGGTGGTTGACCACCTTAACTGGGATGGTCCAGTATTTCGAATTTCTGGTTTGGCATCGCAGGGGACTAAGGCTCTGTGCGCGGCAATAATGGATTATATTGACGGCCATCGCGAAGAAGAAAAAGCAGATCCTGAATTAGCAGAACAGGCCGAAGGTCGCCGTTTAGAGATTCAGGCGCAGGCTCGTGATCGTATTCAACAGTTGGCAGATAATCGCCGCAGCGCACGTAAGACAGTCGTGTCAGATGGCGATGATGAAGATGATGACGATCATGATATGGAAGTGGTTTACGCAGAATAACCTCAGTCTAAACGCCGCGCCTATAGAGAGTAGCAATAAATGAATAGACAAATCGCTAAGGATGCCAAACGCTGGGTTGTTAAAATTGGTAGTGCGTTACTCACCAATAATGGCGCTGGTCTTGATCGTGATGCCATTGACGGCTGGGTTCATCAAATTGCTGAGTTGATGGCTCAGGGCAAAGAGGTCGTGCTAGTTTCTTCAGGGGCTATTGCCGAGGGTATTGTGCGCCTTCAATGGCGGCAGCGACCTGAGAGTATTCATGAACTACAGGCGGCGGCAGCCGTCGGTCAGATGGGTCTTATTCAAGCCTATGAGAGTAGCTTTCAGCGCTTTGGTCGCCATACCGCACAGATTCTTCTCGATCATGATGATATGGCAAGTCGCCAGCGTTATTTAAATGCACGGGGAGTATTGCAAACTCTTCTTAGCCTCAATGTTGTCCCCATTGTGAATGAAAACGATACCGTGGTTACCGATGAAATTCGCTTTGGTGATAACGATAGCCTGGCGGCATTGGTAGCTAATCTAATTGATGCCGATATGTTGGTGATTCTTACTGATAAAGATGGCCTCTATAGCGCTAATCCGGATACCGATATCAATGCCACATTGATTACTAACGCAATGGCTACAGATTCTTCTCTAGATGGCTTGGCGGGCGGTAGTAGTGGCACCTTAGGGCGCGGTGGTATGGTGACTAAGCTTCAGGCAGCTAGGCTCGCCGCTCGCTCTGGATGCAACACCGTGATTGCCGGTGGGCGCAATCAGAATATTTTGCATGCCATCGCCGCAGGCGATGAGGTGGGTACCTTGCTATCTGCCGACTGTAAGCCTCTGGCTGCCCGCAAGCAGTGGTTGGCTGGTCACTTGCAAATTAAGGGGCAGTTGGTTCTGGATGCTGGCGCAGTTCAGGTTTTAACTAAACAGGGTCGCAGTTTACTTGCAGTTGGTGTTAGCCGAGTCGTGGGTACCTTCACTCGAGGTGACTTGGTAAGCTGTGTCGACAGCGATGGCACTGAGATCGCTCGGGGGCTAGTTAATTACAATTCGGATGAAGCGTCGCGTATTAGAGGTCAGAGCACTGATTCGATCGCCAGTATTCTTGGTTACCGCGAAGATGAGGAGTTGATTCATCGTGATAACCTGGTGGTGAGTGCCCAATAATAAACTGGGTTTTAATTCTCTTAGCGATTAGGCTAATCAACGGTCATAGTCTAATTGTATTGTCTTCTCGAACGCGACGTTAGTATCAAATTGACGCCTCTGATTCCATAAATACCCATCATCATCTATACCGGGCGCTTTGAAAAGCCATAAAAACCCGCCTATAAAACAAAAAGCGTCATTATTTAACAATATCATATGGACACTATTTAAATTACGTAGTATCTTTGTGCTATAAAACTATCAAATGGACACTATACGAATAGTATAGTATCTTAAAGACAATAAAGTCATCGGGCCGCCAGTTATTGATCAAGAACTGCCGTCATCGACCGACATGATAATAAGTAGGATCGGGGAAAATGCTCAAACCTTTACAGGCAAGATTAGCCAGCCTAATAATGCGAAATTCTTCGCTATCGCTTTTTGTTCTCGGGGCGATCACATTGTTGTTTGCTATTGGGTTGCAATTTGTAGAATTGCGCACCATCTTTTCAGATCTACTACCAAAAAATCATCCGTTCGTAGAGACCTTTTCAGACCATCCTAATTTTGGTAATCCACTTACGATAACCATCATGGTCAAAAATAAAGAGGGTAGTATCTATAATTCGGAGACTTTGCAAAAAGTCTGGGACATTACCCGTGACATAGATCTAGCACCCGGAGTAGATCACGATCAGATACTTTCTATAGCTACTGAAAAGGCGCGGTATTCAGAGGCCACTCCTTTTGGTATTGAGAGTCAGCCACTGATGGGTGATGCCTCTCCGTCAAGCGATCAGGAGATGCTAGAGTTCCGCAGTAAAGTTAGGAAGGCTCCCAATGCTCGAGCATTTCTAATCTCTCAAGATGAATCTGCCACATTGATTACAGCGACTTTCATTGAGCGGCTTGTTGATTATGGTGAGTTGTTTGGCTACGTCCAGGGTTTGGTCGAAAGCGAGCGCGATGAAATGCATGAGATACATGTTGCAGGCCAGCCAATGCTCTCTGGCTGGGTTTATAGTCATCAAGCAGCAATGCTAGGGATCTTCGGTGTCACTATTATTGCCCTTATAGGCTCGCTGATTATCTACATGTCCAACTTTGTGGGAGTGGTTATACCCGTTGTCACCAGTGCTGTTGCCGCGGTCTGGGGGTTCGGTTTTGTCGGTTGGTTAGGTTACCCAATAGAACCCTTAATAATGGTTGTGCCGTTGTTACTTGTGGCTCGTTCGTTTAGTCATTGTGTTCAATTTATCGAGCGGTATTACGAGGTTTATCCAAAGGTTGGCGACAAGAAAAAGGCCGCCGAAATTGTGCTGGGAGTGATGATGACTCCCGGCGGCTTGGGTATTTTTACCGATGCCATAGGTATTTTGTTGATCATAGTTGCACCCATTCCGGCGATGGAGAGATTTGCGATATTCTGTGGATTCTGGGCCTTAATCCTGTTTCCAACCAACGTTTTATTGTCGCCCCTCATGCTTTCAATGCTCCCTGAGCCCAAGAATGCAGCTGTAATAAGCGGAGCTGACAAAGGCGGCGGTCAATTTTGGCACCGTGCTATGCATAGTGTTTTAGCGGCAATTTCAACTCTTTCGCATGGCTTTCGAGGTAAGGTAACGGCAGCCGTCGCTGTGGTGCTTGTGGCCGTTAGCATTGGCCAGGTGCTGCAGATCAAGGTTGGTAATCCTGTAGAGGGCACTAGTCTGCTTTGGGAAGACTCGGAATACAATGTTGCTGTAACTGCAATCAATCAGAACTTTGCTGGTTTAAATACTCTTGAAGTTGTTTTTGAGGCTAAAGACATTAACAACCCGAGCCGTGTAGCAAGGCAGAGCGACACAGTTTTCTCAATGTTGGCGCTGCAGAGAAATCTAGAAAATCAGGAAAATCCGCCTGTGGCAACACTATCGTTTGCTGATTACTTACCCGAAGCAAATCGTTTGTTCAGTGGTGGTAATCCCAAATGGTCTCCACTCGACCGAAGTCAGCAGGCTGTTACTGCGGCATCTGGCGCTGTCATGATCGGCACAGGCCCCAAAGCGTTTTTACATGTGACTGATTTTGTCCAACAAAATGCCACTGTATCTCTGTGGTACAAAGATAATAAACAGGAAACTGTTGATCTAGCACTTGAGCAGGCGCGTGCAGCATTAGATGAAATTGGCCTCGAGCATGACAGCTTTAATATACGCTTAGGGACAGGCACTATTGCGTTGCAGCAGTCCATCAACGACACGGTCGATTATTATCAATGGATCATTTTGGCATTGCTCAATTTAGTAATCCTAGTCACCTGCAGCTATGCCTATCGCTCGATTGTCGCGGGAGTTTTGCTACTCATTCCTGTCAATATTTCGAATATTTTTCTCGGTGCCGTGATGGTGCAACTCGGTATAGGTTTGGATGTTAATACGCTGCCAATTACAGCTATTGGTGTTGGCGTCGGTATTGATTACGGCATTTATCTGCTAAGTAGGATTTGCGAGGAATACAGTAAGTGTAATAACCATGCTCAGGCCATTAACAGAGCAGTTGTAACCACTGGTAAGGCGATCTTCTTTACTGCAACGATAGTGCTTATTGCAATCTTACCTTGGTATTACCTCTCAGAGTTGAAGTTCCTCGCCGATATGGGGCTGTTATTGGTGATGGTTATGCTAATAAATATGGTTGTAGCATTAATCATACTTCCCCTTGAAGTATGGTTTATTAAGCCTCGATTTATGACAGTCAAAGGATTGCTTGGTAGTGGTGAAGACGATTCATTTGTTAATGATGAGTTCTTGGAAGACGCGATTGCTAACAAATAGCAATCTATAGCAGTTGTTTAAAAACTAAAAAGTTAAAAACTTATAAAAAGTAATATTTAAAGGGGAAAAATAAAAATGGATAATGAAAATAATACTCATGGTTATAGTCGACGAATGTTTCTCGATAAGGTTGCCAAGGGAACAGTTGGTGCTGGTGTTCTTGCTCCGTTATGGCCGCTTATTGCTGAAGCAAAGGACATTAGTGAGGCACTTCCGGATGAGTTGGTTTCGATCGAAAGCTACACAAAAGGCAAAATTAAGGTTGGCGATATGCTTACCGGAGAAAATGTTGCCCATGTTAAAGACTTGCTCGACCCAATTACATATATTGAAGTTGCGGAGCAGGGTCGTCAGATAAAAATTGTTGAGACTACAACAGATGTTACCAAGCTATATCCTGCTGAATATCTTGAGGCAACAATTAAGAATCAGGGTAAAGCAAAATTAGATGAGAATAATAATGTTGTAACTCAGGATGGTCAGCCATGGATTGGTGGCAATCCATTTCCTGATGCTAAAACCGGACTTGAAGCCTATGCTAATCTTACTTTGAGTTGGGGTCGTCATGATTCGGCTATGTACGCTATCCGTGACTGGGACATTGGTCCAGATGGCAGTGAGCAATATCAGTACGATTTTGTCTGGGCGGAGCAGAACACTGTTGGCCTAGTCAATAGTGATTCGCCTTATATCGAAGGCCGTGAAGACCTGCTGCGTTATAACGCGATCTGGTTTACCTATCCTAATGATTCACGCGGTACGTCATTTGTAAATACCTGGTATTACGATCAGCGTAAGTTCCCTGATTTGTATGGCTATATACCCGCCTTTAAGCGTGTGCGTCGATTCCCATCAAGTCAGCGTTTTGAGCCATTGGTTCCTGGTATTACTCTGTTCCTGTCCGATGGTTGGTGTGCTGGCGATCCTATGCTGACCTGGGGCAACTATAAAATTGTTGGGCGACAGCCCATGTTAGGCGGCGTTAGCCAAAACTGGCATGGTTCTAATCCTAATTCTGAGCCATCTGTGCACGGCGGTCCTAAGGGTAAAACCTTCTTTGAAACCACTATGGAAATGATTCCCGAGGTGCTGGTTATCGATCTTGAGCCAACCGGATTCCCTCGCGCTCCTGTGGGTAAGAAGCGTGTTTGGTTAGATACCAGAACCATGATGTTTGTGGCCTGTGTAACCTACGATCGACGTGGCGAGCTGTGGAAATCTGTACAGGTCACTACTAGCCAGTTTATCGATGGCGACACTGTGAAGATGGACGGCGATCATCCCGGCTGGTCATGGACCAAATGTCACGTGCATGATATTCAGACTGATCGAATGAGCCGTTTCTACCATGCGGACGAAATTCGCGGTGGCTTTAAGTCTGGTTGGAATCAGGAAGGACTGTACGAAAAGTACATGACTATTCCTGCTATACGACGACTGGGTAGCTAATTCATGAACTTCCGTTTACTGACTTCTTTAGCGATTTCCCTTGGTATGTTCTTACCAGGGGTCTCCCTAGGCAATCCCACGCAGGTCTATAAAGGCACGGCCCATGATGCGTTCTACGGATTATGTGTATCTGGCTCTCAGCAAATTGCCGTGGGTGATGCGGGACTGATCCTGGAAAGTCATGATGCTGGGGGAAGCTGGGCTGCGTTAAAGCCATTCACTGAAAACGCATTGCTGGATGTTAGCTGTGTTGGTGATGTCAGCCTTATTGTGGGTCAGGAAGGCGCGATTTATCGCCGCACTACTGAAACTTATCTGCCTGTTACGTCCAATACAAATGAACGATTGCTGAGCGTAAGTGAAATATCGAGCAATGGTTTAGGGTTCGCTGTGGGAGGTTTTGGCACTGTTCTTCGCACCACTGACAGCGGCTTGAGTTGGGAGCCCCTAACACTGGATTGGCCCAAGCTAACCAACGACTTTTTTGAACCACACCTCTATGACGTCGATGTTTCTGATGCTGGAATAGTGACGATTGTGGGTGAGTTTGAAATGGTAATCCAGTCTGCTAATCAGGGCGATACATGGGAGACAACCCATATCGGCGAAGCCTCACTGTTTGGTCTGAGTTTGCATGCTAACGGTGTTGGATTTGCTGTAGGCCAGAATGGCAAGGTCCTTAAAACAGCTAATGGAGGTCAGACCTGGAAACATATTGACTCGCCGGGCATCGGCATTCTGCTGAATGTTTGGACCTCAGGGAGCGGGGATGTGCTGGTCACTGGGATCCGAAATATGTTGCAGAGTACTGACAGCGGAGCTAAGTGGCGCCAGATTAATAAAGGAGATCTGTCCACCGGTTGGTATCAGGGCCTTTCGGTAATTGACGGGGGTAGCTTGGCGGGTGGTTCTGTATTGCTCGCTGGCCATGGCGGAAGTTTGATTAAGTTGCAATTAGATAAAAATAAAAATTGATAATCGATCTAATTATTAGGAGAGACATAATGTGGAAACTAAAGAAAATTAAAACAATTCTCACTGGGACCCTATCGGTAGCCTTGCTAATTCCTACCCAGCTGGCCTATTCAGCTGACTGGTATTTGTC
>Ga0206682_10002404_pt1 | contig 17028 bp, 15 predicted proteins | sample M240m12015metaG_FD_155444 | JGI IMG/M metagenome (GOLD analysis project Ga0206682, IMG submission 155444) | Ammonia-oxidizing marine archaeal communities from Monterey Bay, California, United States - M2 40m 12015 | ecosystem: Environmental > Aquatic > Marine > Intertidal zone | place: USA...
TCGCTTCGCGCGCCGCCTGTTTACCTTTGGCGCCAAGCGCTTTCGCGAAGACCAACGCGGCCAAGCGCTATCCGATAAAATTCGAAAATTAGGCCCCACCTATATCAAGCTCGGCCAGTTTTTGGCGACGCGCTCGGATATTATCGGCTTGGCGATGGCGCAAGACTTGCGCCATTTGCAAGACCGCCTACCACCGTTTAGCGACAAACAAGTGGCGCGTCTTTTGGCGACCGAGCTGGACAATGCCGATGCCATTATTAAAGACATGGGGCCCCCCATCGCCGCCGCATCGATTGCCCAAGTGCACGTCGCGACGCATCGCGAGACGGGGCAGAAATTAGCCGTGAAGTTTTTGCGCCCAGGCGTCGAAGACCGATTGCGCGGCGAGTTGGAATTATTGGCGCGTATGGCCAAATGGGCAGAGCGGTTTTTCCCCATCACCCATCGCTTGCGCCCGCTCGATGCCATCACCACTTTGGCGCGCTCGATCAATGGCGAAACCGACTTCCGCATGGAAGCCGCCGCCCTGTCCGAAATGGCCGAGAACACGGCCCAAGATAAAGGCTTTTGCGTTCCCGATATTATTTGGGAAGCCAGCGGACGCCGCGTCTTGACCATGAGCTGGGTCGATGGCGTCTCGGCCTCGGACATCGAAGGTTTGCAAAAACATGGCCACGACCTCTCGGATTTGGCGACCCGCCTGTTGCAGATTTTCCTGACGCTGGTTTTGCGCGATGGGTTTTTTCATGCCGATATGCACCAAGGCAATCTCTTGGTGCAAAAAGACGGCACGATTGTGGCCATTGATTTGGGCATTTGTGGTCGCCTCGATAAAGACAGCCGCCGCTTTCTGGCCGAAATATTGCACGGCTTCATCACCCGCGATTACGTGAAACTCGCCCAAGTGCATATCGAAGCGGGCTATGTGCCAGACCACCATGATGTGCATGAATTTGCCCAAGCCCTGCGCTCGGTTGGCGAGCCGATACGCGACCGCGACGCCGATGATATTTCCATGGGGCGCGTGTTGAGCCAGCTGTTTGCGATTACCGAACAATTCGATATGGCCACCCAGCCGCAACTTTTGCTGCTGCAAAAAACCATGGTGACCGTGGAAGGTGTGGCGCGCAGCTTTGACCCGAAAATCAATATTTGGGATGCCAGCGAAACTCTGGTGGCCGATTGGCTACGCCGCCAAATCGGGCCGGAAGCGATTTTGCGCGATATGCGCGACAATGCAGGCTCTACTTTGCGCGCTTTGCGCCGCCTGCCCGAAACTCTGGCCCAAGCCGAGCGCGGCGCGGCCGCTTTGGAAACCATGGCCCATCAAGGCGCCGACCAAACCGCGCCCGTGAAAACCGATGCGCTGGCGCGCGGTCTTGGACTGGCCGCTTTGGCGGCCGCCGCAGGGGCGCTGGCTGTGGCGCTTACCAGTATTTTCTAGCCGCCGGATGCTGCGTTTCGGGTTTTATTTTTATTTACATATTTTTTTTGGAGATTAGCGCTTTAGACGCTAGAGTGCCGAGCATTGACGAAAAGGGTTGTCCTTATGAAGCGCGTTCTTTTGATTATTGGCGGCGGGATTGCGGCCTATAAAGCCCCCGATTTGGTGCGCCAATTGCGGGGCCAAGGCTTGGCGGTGCGCTGCTTGCTGACGGCGGCGGCCGAACAATTTGTCTCGCCGCTCTCGCTGGCCTCTGTGTCGGGCGATAAAGTCTATGAAAACCTGTTTGATTTGACCGATGAAGCCGAGATGGGTCACATCCAATTATCGCGCGATGCCGACCTTATTTTGGTCGCCCCCGCCACCGCCGACCTGATGGCCAAAGCCGCGCAAGGCATTGCCAATGATTTGGCCTCGACCACTTTATTGGCCACCGATAAACCCGTGATGCTGGCGCCCGCCATGAATGTGCGCATGTGGGAACACGCCGCCACGCAAAGAAACCTCGGGCAATTAAAAACCGATGGCCTGCATTTTGTCGGCCCCGAAGAGGGCGACATGGCCTGTGGCGAATTCGGCCTTGGGCGGATGAGCGAGCCGAGCGAGATTGCCGCGCGCGCCGCCTCTATTTTGACCGAAACGGGCGAGGGTTCCCTGAAGGGCAAAAAAGTTCTGATCACCGCCGGCCCCACCCATGAACCGATTGACCCCGTGCGCTATATCGCCAATCGCTCGTCGGGCAAGCAAGGCTATGCGATTGCCCAAGCTCTGGCCGCCATGGGCGCCGAGGTGCATTTGGTATCTGGCCCCACGGCTTTGGACGATGTGCCAGGCGTGCATATGCATCGCTTGGAAACGGCCGCGCAAATGTATGACGCCTGTCACGCGCTTTTGCCGCTCGATATTGGCGTGATGACCGCAGCCGTCGCCGATTGGCGCCCCGAGCTTTGCGCCGAACACAAACTCAAGAAAACCGAGACCGGCCTGCCCGCCCTCGCCTTGCAAGAAAACCGCGATATTTTGGCGAGCCTTGGCAGTTCGAAACAAAAACCGAGCCTGCTCATCGGCTTTGCCGCCGAGACCCATAATGTCGAGGCTTTTGCCCGCGATAAATTAGCTCGCAAAAATTGCGATTGGATTATCGCCAATAATGTGGCGCTCGATAGCGGCATCGAAGGCGGCGTGATGGGCGGCGATGAAAATGCCGCCACCTTGGTTGCCCAAGATAAAACCGAAGCCTTTGGTCAGATGAGCAAAACCGAAACGGCTCAAACCTTAGCCCAACATATCGCGGCGCATTTTAGCGCTGCGGAGACATCTTGAAGGAAGCCATATGAGCCCGCGCATTGAGATTAAAATTCTAGACCACGCCAAAGGCCTCGAGCTGCCTGCCTATGCAACCGACGAAGCGGCCGGCATGGATTTGCGCGCCGCTTTGGCCGAGGGCGAGCCGGTGGTTTTACAACCGGGCCAACAAGCCATGGTGCCAACGGGGCTTTCCATGGCCATGCCGAAAGGCTTTGAAGCGCAAGTGCGCCCGCGCTCGGGATTGGCGGCCAAACATGGCCTGAGCGTGCTGAATACGCCCGGCACGATTGATAGTGATTATCGCGGCGAGGTGAAAATCATCTTGATTAACCACGGCCAAGAAGACTTTACGGTGGAGCGCAATATGCGCATCGCGCAAATGATTATCGCACCCGTTGTGCAGGCGACCTTAATAGAAGTCGATGTTTTGGGGGATACGGCGCGCGGCTCGGGCGGCTTTGGCTCGACGGGAACCGATGCCCCCGCGAGCGATAAAACGGGGCCTGCATGATACAATTATCGCGCAAATCTTTGATGGCTTTGGAGGCCGTGTTGGACGTGGCGCTGCATGCGCGCCCCAACCCCGTGCAGGCGCGCGAAATAACCGAGCGCCAAGGCGTGCCGCAACGCTATCTCGAACAGATTATGCAAGCTCTGGTAAAAGCCAATATTTTGCGCGGCGTGCGCGGCCCGCGAGGGGGCTATCGGTTGGCGCGCGAGCGGCGACGCATCAGCGTGCGCGAAATCTTTGAAGTCATCGAGACTTTGGATAAAGAAACCGAGGGCGTCAGCTCGCGCTCAGATTTATGCCGCGAGATTGTCGAACCGTTTCACGCGCAACTGCAAACCGCATTGGGCGAAGCGGTGGGCGACACGAGCATTGCCGATCTATGCCATAATTCAGAAAGCCAGCCATCAGGTGTTGGCGATTTCACCATTTAACGGGAGAGAGAGATGAGCGAAAATAAAAAACCAGAAGCCCAAATCGGGCGCGGAAAAATCTATTCATCCATCACGCAAACCATCGGCAATACGCCGATTGTGCAGCTTGGCCGCATCGCCGCCGAACATGGTTGTCAGGCCAATATTCTGGCCAAGCTAGAGTTTTTTAACCCGATCGCCAGCGTCAAAGATCGCATTGGCGTTGCCATGATTGAGGCGCTGGAAGCCAGCGGCGACATTCAACCCGATAGCGTGATTGTCGAGCCGACCTCTGGCAATACGGGCATCGCGCTGGCCTTTGCCTGTGCGGCGAAAGGCTATCGGTTGATTTTATGCATGCCCGAAAGCATGTCGATAGAGCGGCGCAAAATGCTGCTGCTGCTGGGCGCCGAGCTAGATTTGACGCCCGCCGAAAAAGGCATGAAAGGCGCGATTTCGCGCGCCGAAGACTTGCTCGCCGCAAATGACGGCTGGGTGATGCCCCAACAATTTAACAATCCCGCCAACCCCGCCATCCACCGCGCCACCACGGCCGAAGAAATTTGGAACGATACGCAAGGCAGCGTCGATGTGGTTATCTCGGGCGTTGGCACGGGCGGCACTTTTACCGGCATTGGCTCGGTGTTAAAGCCAAGAAAAGCTGGCCTTAAAATGATTGCCGTCGAACCCGAAGACAGCCCCGTTCTATCGGGCGGCAATGGCGGCCCGCATAAAATTCAGGGCATTGGCGCAGGCTTTGTGCCGGGCAATATGGAACAAGAATGGGCCGATGAAATTATCACCATTGGCAATGAAACAGCCTTTGAAACCGCGCGTCAATTGGCCCGCCTCGAAGGCGTGCCAGGCGGCATTAGCTCGGGCGCGGCCATTGCGGCGGCACTGGAAGTCGGCAGTCGCGCCGATATGGCAGGCAAAAACATCGTCGTGATTTTGCCAAGCTTTGCCGAGCGTTATCTCTCCACCGCCCTGTTTGAAGGCCTATAGGCTTGATGCTGGGCGATAGCGAAATTGAGCGCTATCAACGCCATATTCTGCTGCGCGAAATCGGCGGTGCGGGTCAGCAAAAACTCAAAGCCGCGCGCGTGTTGATTGTCGGCATGGGGGGCTTGGGTCATCCGGTCGCGCAATATTTGGCCGCGGCGGGCGTTGGCACTTTGGCGCTGGTCGACGACGATGTGGTGGCGCTGTCTAACTTGCAGCGCCAGATTTTATTCACCGCTACAGATATCGGCCAGCCCAAAGTCGACGTGGCGGCCAAAGCCTTGCGGGCCCTCAACCCCCACATAAAAGTGCAGACGCTGGCGATAAGAGTTACCCAAGACAATGCCGCCGATTTGTTCGAAGACTATGATGTGGTGGTCGATGCTTGTGATAATTTTGCCACGCGGCTTTGCGTCAATGACGCATGTTTTAGCGGCCAAACGATTTTAGTGTCTGGCGCGGTCGGGCGATTTGACGGGCAGGTGGCCACCTTCAAGGCTTGGCTTAAAGATGGCGATGGCGTGCCTTTGCCATGCTATCGCTCGCTGGTGCCAGAGGTGCCGGAGATAGAAGAAGATTGCGCCACCACGGGCGTTTTGGGGGCGTTAACTGGCATTATTGGCAGTTTGCAAGCGGTCGAAGTGGTGAAAGAAATTACCGGCGCGGGCGAAAGCTTGGCCGGACGGCTGCTGATTTATGACGCTTTATCGGCCAAATCGCGCACGGTGAAACTGGCGTGGGATCCGCAAAACCCGAACAATGGCGAGGCGAGCCGATAAACTGGCTTGCTGATTGAAGCGGTTGTTTGTATCAAGGGGGATGAATCGTTTGTGGATAGTTCGCCTCAGTCTTGGGCTTGTTTTATTGGTCAGCGTCGTCAGCCTCGTGCCGTTCTCCATTTCCGCGCAAGACAGCCGAGATAACCGCCCCCTCGGGGATAGCGGATTACCGCTGCCACGTTTTGTTTCGGTCAATAAATCCGAGGCCAATATGCGCCGTGGCCCGGGCGAAGATTATCCGCTTTTATTCCAATATCAACGCCGTGGGCTGCCGCTCGAAATCATCGCCGAATATGGCCAATGGCGCCAAGTGCGCGACCATGAAGGCAGCGAAGGCTGGATGCATGCCCGCTTGTTGCGCGGCAATCGCACGGTGATGTTGCGCCAAGCCGCCAATGCGCTGATTTTGCGCCAGCGCCCCGACATGGGGGCGGGCGTTGTCGCCCTCGGGCAATCGGGCGCGATTGGTCGGTTGGAAGACTGCGAAGGCGATTGGTGCGAGATTGACCTCGGCGGCCATGAAGGCTGGGTGCAGCGCGATATGCTTTGGGGTGTCTACCGTTTCGAGTTCAACGAGTAGGTTTCACACAAGCCAAGGTTAGCGCCTTAGGCGAATGATAATTTCTACATCCGAAATCTGAAACCCGTTAGGACTATCGGGCAGGCTGGCGATAGGAATCGCTTGTTTTTCAATATCAATCAGCCGCCCCTCTTCTTCGATATAGAAGTGATGGTGATCGGATGTATTGGTATCAAAATAGCTGCGCGATGGGTCGACTTGCACTTCGCGCAACAGACCCGCAGCGTGAAACTGGTTCAATGTATTGTAAATCGTCGCCTGACTGACGCTCAACCCCGCAGCGCGCGCTTCGCCATAAAGCTGCTCGGCCGTAATATGGCGATCGCCTTTGCCAAACAGCAAATCCGCCAAAGCCAAACGCGGGCGCGTGGTGCGCAAACCCGCAGCTTTCAACCGAGCCGCAAGCCAATCTGGCTTGTCACGTTTGGATATTTTGGCGCTCATCTTTGACCCTTGCGGTTTTTGAGAAATGGGTTGTTTAAAATCATTCTAGGAAATAGAGCGAAGCCTCGCGCCTGTCAACCCACTTAGGGGCGAGGTGGGGATACCCAAAGGCTGCTTTTCTTGGGTGGTTTTGCAGTAGGAGGCGCTTGCGAAAAGTGTTAGTTTTTCCCATCTATTGTTCAGGGAGAAACCGCATGGCCAATCAAAAAGCCACTCAAAATTCTTATTCTTATGAAGAGCTAATCGCTTGCGCCAATGGCGAACTGTTTGGCGATGGCAATGCTCGGCTTCCCTCCCCGCCGATGCTGATGTTTGATCGCATCACCCATATTTCGGATGAAGGCGGCGCGCATGGCAAAGGCGAAATTAAAGCCGAGCTGGATGTGAAACCCGACCTTTGGTTTTTCGACTGCCACTTTAAAACCGATCCCGTGATGCCAGGCTGCTTGGGGCTAGATGCCATGTGGCAGCTCATCGGCTTCCATCTCGGTTGGCTTGGCAATCCCGGGCGCGGGCGAGCGCTGGGCGCAGGCGCGGTGAAATTTACCGGCCAAGTGATGCCGGATGTGAAATTAGTGCGCTATGAAGTCGACCTCAAACGGGTGATGACCGGACGCCTAACCATGGGCATTGGCGAAGCGCGCCTTTTGGCTGACGACAAATTAATCTATACGGCCGAAGGCTTGCGCGTCGGCTTGTTTACCCCAGAACAAATGTAACCCATAGTTTTGTAACCCTATTTGGAATGAGCGAGGAGTACCCTATGCGCCGTGTTGTGATTACTGGAATTGGCATTGTCTCAAGCCTTGGCAATAATGCCCAAGAAGTTACCACCTCTTTAAAAGAAGGCCGCTCGGGCATTTCCGCTATGGCAAGTTTTGCCGATATGGGCTTTCGCTCGCAAATCGCAGGCCAGCCGACTTTGAACATTGAAGAAGCGGTCGAAAAACGCGTCCGCCGCTTTATGGGCGATGGCGCGGCGTGGAATTATGTCGCCATGCAACAAGCCATTGCCGATGCTGGCCTCGAAGAAACCACCATTCAAAACCCCCGCACCGGCCTGATTATGGGCTCGGGCGGCCCCAGCACCAAAGCGCTGATTGCCGCCACCGATACGGCGCGCAATTCTAGCCCCAAACGGGTCGGCCCCTTTGCCGTTCCCAAAGCCATGAGTTCAACCAATTCAGCGACCCTGGCCACCCCGTTTGGCATTAAGGGCGTCAATTATTCCATCTCCTCCGCTTGCGCCACCTCTACCCATTGCATTGGCAATGCGGCAGAAATGATTCAATGGGGCAAACAAGACGTGATGTTTGCTGGCGGCGGCGAAGAATTAGATTGGGCGCTTTCGGTTCTCTTCGATGCCATGGGCGCCATGAGCTCGAAACATAATGACACGCCTTCCACCGCCAGCCGCGCCTATGATAAATCGCGCGATGGTTTTGTTATCGCCGGCGGCGCCGGCGTTGTGGTGTTGGAAGAAATGGAACATGCGAAAAAACGCGGCGCGAAAATCTATGCCGAAATCGCTGGCTATGGCGCCACTTCCGACGGCTATGACATGGTGCAGCCTTCGGGCGAAGGCGCCGTGCGCTGCATGCAAATGGCCATGCAAGACCTCGATTGCCCGGTGGATTATATCAACCCCCACGCCACCTCGACACCGGTTGGCGACATTAAAGAAATCGAAGCTTTGCGCGAAGTCTTTGGCGCCGACTGCCCGCCCATCTCGGCCACCAAGTCTTTGTCCGGCCACTCGCTCGGCGCGGCTGGCGTGCAGGAAGCGATTTATTCGCTGCTGATGATGCAAAATGATTTCATCACCGGCTCGGCGCATATCACCGAGCTAGACCCTGATTTTGCCGATATGCCGATTGTTACCGAACGCCGCGATGGCGTGAAGCTGAACTGTGTGATGTCCAACTCATTTGGTTTTGGCGGCACCAATGGCACGCTGGTGATGAAACGCGTTTAACCCGCGATATTTCCTTTCCTTTACAAAAAGAAAAACCGCCGCGAGGATGTCCTCGCGGCGGTTTCTTTTTGCTTGAAACAAACGCGCTTATTCAGCGGATTTGTTTTCCAGATCTTCGCCAGTTTCTTGATCGACCACTTTCATCGACAAGCGAACTTTGCCGCGATCGTCGAAGCCCATCAATTTCACTTTCACGGTGTCGCCTTCTTTGACAACATCGGTCGTGTTTTCGACGCGTTTGTCGGCCAGTTGCGAAATATGCACCAGACCATCGCGCTTGCCGAAGAAGTTCACGAAAGCTCCAAAGTCCATGGTTTTGACAACCGTGCCTTCGTAGATAACGCCTTCTTCTGGCTCGGCCACAATCGAGTTGATTTGGTCGAGAGCCGACTTGATCGCCGCCGCATCCGCAGAAGCCACTTTAATCAGGCCATCATCGCCAATATCAATCTTCGCACCTGAGGTTTCTACAATCTCGCGAATGATTTTACCGCCGGTACCAATCACTTCCCGGATTTTATCTTGTGGCACCTGAATGGTTTCAATCTTGGGCGCATATTCGCCCATCTCGTCACGCGCTTCGGTGAGAGATTTCGCCATTTCGTCGAGAATATGCGTGCGGCCACCCTTGGCTTGGTCGAGGGCAACTTGCATAATTTCTTCGGTAATGCCGGTGATTTTAATGTCCATTTGCAGCGACGTAATACCGTCTTTGGTACCTGCCACTTTAAAGTCCATATCTCCCAGATGGTCTTCATCGCCAAGAATGTCCGAGAGAACGGCGAAACGCTCGCCCTCTTTAATCAGACCCATAGCAATACCCGCCACTGGTTTTTTCAGCGGAACGCCCGCATCCATCATCGCCAGCGACGCGCCACAAACCGTCGCCATCGAAGACGAGCCGTTGCTTTCTGTCACTTCAGACACTAGACGCAAGGTGTAGGGGAACTCTTCCTTGCTTGGCAACATGGCTTTCAAAGCGCGCCAAGCGAGTTTGCCGTGACCAATCTCACGACGACCCGTAAAGCCGACGCGTCCGGTTTCCCCGACCGAGTAAGGTGGGAAGTTATAATGCAGCATGAAGTTTTCGCGATAGGTGCCTTCCAGCGCATCGACGAATTGTTCATCATCGCCGGTGCCCAAAGTGGCCACGACGAGGGCTTGCGTTTCGCCGCGCGTAAACAAGGCCGAGCCATGCGTGCGAGGCAAAATGCCAGCTTCGGAAACAATCGCGCGCACATCTGCAAGACCGCGACCATCGATACGTTTTTCTGTGTCGAGAATATCGCCACGAACGATATCGCTTTCCAACGATTTAAACGCGCCCGAGACCGCATTGCGTTCATCGGAGCTGGCGTCCGCCGCTACCAAATCGGCATAAACCGTATCTTTCAAAGCGGCAATGGCGCTTTGGCGCACTTGCTTGTCGGCTTCGCCATAGGCAGCCACGAGGCCGTCTTTGGCAATGCCTGCGACGCTTTCTTTCAAAGCGCTATCGTCTGGAATAACCACATCGCGAGGTTCTTTGGCGGCTTTCTCTCCCATGCGAATGCACGCATCGATAACCGGTTGGAACTCACGGTGGCCAAACATCACAGCGCCCAGCATCACGTCTTCGGCCAGTTCATCGGCTTGCGATTCCACCATCAAGACGGCGTCATCTGTGCCGGCCACGATGAGGTCGAGCGATGTGTCTGCCATTTGGTCGAGGGTTGGGTTGAGGACATATTCGCCATCAATGAGACCCACACGAGCGGCGCCAATCGGGCCTTGGAACGGCAGACCCGAAAGCGTCAGCGCCGCAGATACAGCAACCATAGCCACAATATCGGCATCGTTTTCAAGGTCATGGCTCATCACGGTGGCGATGACTTGGGTTTCGTTTTTAAAGCCTTTCACAAAAAGCGGGCGGATGGGGCGGTCAATGAGACGACAAATCAGCGTCTCTTTTTCGCTCGGACGGCCTTCGCGCTTAAAATAACCGCCTGGCACTTTACCCGCGGCATAGGCTTTTTCTTGGTAATTCACAGTTAGGGGAAAAAAGTCGAGACCCGGCTTCGGGCTGCGATCTCCAACCACAGTGGCCAGCACTGAAGTTTCTCCATAAGTGGCCAAAACAGCACCGTCCGCTTGACGGGCCACACGGCCAGTTTCGAGGGTCAGCGTACGCCCACCCCATTCAATTTCTTCACGAGTAATATCAAACATTCGTTTTTCCTATCACGGCAAGCCGCCTTATCTAGGCTTGCTTTGCCAAAGCTCCTTTCCCTTGAAAGGAGCAGCTTCAATCGAGAACCAAAATAAGGCCAGTTCTCTTTCCTCTGTTTTTTCTGACCTCATGCCAGAAAAAGGTCTGTCAGGCCTTATGACAGAAAGGAAAAACCGGCCTCAACAATAAAGGCCGGTTTTCACATTAACGCAGTCTAACGACGCAAGCCCAAACGCTCGATGAGGCTTTTATAACGCTCCACATCGCGACCCTTAACATAGTCAAGCAGGCGACGGCGTTGGCTTACCATTTTCAACAAACCACGACGCGAATGATTATCCTTGGCGTGGGTCTGAAAATGTTCGGTTAGATTGGTAATACGTTCAGATAGAATAGCCACTTGCACTTCTGGCGACCCAGTGTCACCGGCAACCGTTGCATATTCTTTAATCAGCGCGTCTTTGCGCTCGGCAGTAATCGACATCCTACTCTCCTTTATAAAAGACCTCGCGGTCTTGAGACGAACCCTTGGGTTCTAGAGGTTAAACACCCGCACAGGTTTTAGGGTTTCCCCTTCTTGGTGCGCTATGGCAACGGGGTGCCCCTCATGTGTGAGAAGCACCGGCCCCATAACCGCCAAACCTTGCGGTGATATAGCTTGCCCCTGCTTTATGCGGGATGCCTCGTCGCCCCCAATGGCCACCGCCAAGATGTCGTCCAGCGCGGTCGTAAGGGGTAACAGGCAAGCATCCAGAGCTGCCAAATCGGGCGCACTATGGCCCAGATTGGTTAATTTATCTAGCCCTAAAGCGGATTTTTCGTCAAACGGCCCAACCCGCGTTCGGCGCAGTTTTGTCACATGCCCGCGCGAGCCAAGTTGCAGCGCTAAATCGCGCGCCAAAGAGCGAATATAAACCCCTTTGCCGCAATCTACCTCGAGCGTGAAATGGTCGGCATCGACGCGGCGCAAAAACCGAATATGGTCGATGCGCACTTTGCGTGCCTCCAGCTCCACCGCCTCGCCCGCCCGCGCTTTGGCATAAGCGCGCACGCCATCTTTGCGAATGGCGGAAAACTGTGGCGGCACTTGCTGAATCTCGCCCGTAAAAGACGCCAAAGCCGCCTTAATCTCTTGCGTCTCTGGCCGATGCGCACTGGTTTCCAGCGGCTCCCCCTCCATATCATCCGTGGTGGTAGAGACGCCGAGCCCGACGCTAACGCGATAGGTCTTGGCGGCATCTTGCATAAAAGAGACGGTTTTGGTGGCCTCGCCCAAAGCAATCGGCAAAACGCCCGTGGCCAAAGGGTCCAGCGTGCCAGCGTGACCGGCTTTTTGCGCGTGAAACAACCAACGCACCCGCGAGACGGCGGGCGTGGAGCCTAATTCATAGGGTTTGTCTAAATTGATCCAGCCAGAGAGTTTCCGGCCTTTTTTGCGTCGAGCCAATCGCTGCCTCTCTTTTCTTCAAAAGCGCTTAGGCGCCGTCTGTTTAAAGGCGCTTAGGCGCCGTCGGGCGTTTCCAAATCGGCGATATCGCCAGCCACCACATCCGAGGATAAAAGTTCATCCATGGCCGCCGCTTGGTCGAAACTTTTATCGGCGGCAAATTTAAAGTCGGGCGTATATTTCAAATGCAGTCCCGACATAGAGATTTTCTTCAGCCGTGGCACTTCGTCGTTCAACAGCGTCACGATTTTCTCAATATGGTCGCCGCCCAAAGGCATAATATAGGCAGTGGCATGGCGCAAATCTGGGCTGATGCGGACTTCGGTGACGGTGATATTGGCTTTTTTCAAAACCTTGGCTTCAAAATCCGCCGCGTGCAGCACCTCGCTCAAGCGATGGCGCAGCATTTCCCCGACCCGCAACTGACGCTGCGAGGGAGGTTTGCCGGCAATGTTCTTTTTCTCCGCCATATCGGTAAAAGCTTTCGCTTAGCTATCGAGTGTGCGAGCAATTTCCTCGACTTCATAGCACTCGATGGTATCGCCAGGCTTGAGGTCTTTGTAATTTTCAAAAGCCATACCACATTCTTGACCCGACTGAACCTCTTTGACTTCGTCTTTGAAGCGGCGCAGGGAAGACAATTCGCCTTCGTGGATAACAATGTCATCGCGGATGAGACGCACTTTGGCACCCCGGCGCACAAGGCCTGTGCCGACCAAACCACCGGCCGCTTTATCGGCTTTGCCCACTTTAAACACTTCCAAGACTTCGGCAGTGCCAAGAGCGGTTTCGCGCAATTCTGGCGACAACATGCCCGCCATGGCGGCTTTCAAATCATCGACCAAATCGTAAATCACATTGTAATAGCGAATTTCAATGCCTTCGGCTTCGGCCATGCTGCGCGCTTGGCCATTGGCGCGCGTGTTAAAGCCAAAGACAACGGCGCGCGAGGCCGCCGCCAAAGTAATGTCGCTTTCGGTGATGCCGCCAACGCCGGTATGAATAACCCGCGCCGAAACCTCATCGGTGCCAAGTTTCACCGCCGCTTGCGAAATAGCTTCCACCGAGCCCTGCACATCGCCTTTGACGACAATGGCAATTTCGGCGCGTTCGGCGGTTTCCAATTGGCTCATCATCTGATCCAAAGAGGCCGCGCGCGGCGCAATATCACTCGATTGCTGGCGCGCTTTGCGGGCGCGATATTCAGCGACTTCGCGCGCATCGGCTTCGTTTTCGACCACGGTGAAAATTTCCCCCGCACCCGGCACGCCGCCAGCGCCCAAAACTTCTACCGGAGACGAAGGCCCGGCCGTTTTAATCTGTTGGCCTTTGTCATCAATCAGCGCGCGAACCCGACCCGATTCTTGACCCACTACAAAAATATCGCCAACACTCAACGTGCCGCGTTGCACCAGAACCGTGGCCACCGCACCGCGACCTTTGTCGAGTTTGGCTTCAATCACAATGCCTTCGGCCGCGCGGTCAGCTTTGGCTTTCAGCTCCATCAGCTCGGCTTGTAGCGCCACCGCTTCGAGAAGATTATCAAGGCCATCGCCGGTTTGCGCCGAGACTTCAATCATCTGCGTGTCGCCGCCCATTTCCTCGGAAATAATCTCGTGCTGCACCCACTCATTTTTCACCCGATTGGCATCGGCTTCTGGCTTATCCATTTTATTGATGGCCACAATCATCGGCGCTTCCGCCGCTTTGGCGTGGTTAATGGCTTCCACGGTTTGCGGCATAACGCCATCATCACCAGCCACCACAAGAATAACCAAATCGGTCACTTTAGCGCCGCGTGCGCGCATGGCGGTAAAGGCCGCATGACCTGGTGTGTCGATAAAGGTAAGCGTTTCGCCAGCTTCGGTTTGCGTCTGATACGCGCCAATATGCTGGGTGATGCCCCCGGCTTCGCCATCGGCCACTTTGGCTTTGCGAAGCGCATCGAGAAGCGAGGTTTTACCATGGTCGACGTGACCCATAACGGTCACCACAGGGGGACGCGAGGTTTTATCTTCATCGTTATCATCGGCGGTGACAATCGAATCTTCCACGTCACTTTCCGATACGCGTTTGACTTGGTGACCCAAATCTTCGGCAACGATTTGCGCGGTATCGGCGTCAATCACATCATTGATTTGCGCCATAATACCTTGCTGCATCAGCACTTTAATCACATCCACGGCGCGTTCGGCCATGCGATTGGCAAGCTCTTGAATGCTAATCGTATCTGGCAATTGCACCATGCGCGCGACTTTTTCGCCGTCGCCCGAATTATTGGCTTGGCGTTTTTCGCGCTCGCGACGACGCCGCATAGAGGCCAGCGAACGCACGCGCTCTTCATCGTTAAGCGCATCATTAATGGTCAGCTTGCCCGTGCGGCGGCGGCGTTCGCCAGCGCGCTTATCTGGGGTTGCGGTGCGGCGTTTTTCTTCGGCGCGTTTTTTCTCATCTGCCGTGGCCACGGTCGGCGCTTGTTTGGTCGCCCGCGTCACCAAAGCTGGCTCGGCAGGGGGCGCATCTACGGGGTCGACGACATCACTTTTCTTGGCTTTGCGCGAATTCGCTTCGGCCTGTTTGGCGGCTTCGGCATCCAAAGCGGCGCGTTCTTCGGCGCGCTTGGCGTCTTCTTCGGCGCGGCGTTTGTCGTCAATTTCGGCTTGTTTGGCTTCTTCAACGGCGCGAATTTTAGCTTCGGCGACAGCGGCGAGGCGTTTATCTTGCTCGGCTTTCGACAGGCCTTCTGGCATGGCAGGGGCGCTTGGCGGGGCTGGCGTTGGCGCGGCCGGGGCTGGCTGAGCTTCCACTGGAGCAGCGGCTTGGGCTTCTTCTTGCCCCGGTTTAACAACGCGTTTCCGGCGTTTTTCGACCAATACGGATTTGGAACGGCCATGCGAAAAGCTTTGGCGCACTTGCCCGCTTTCCACTGTCCGTTTCAAAGACATGGTCTTGCCGCGTTTGGCTTCGCCGTCTTGAGGGGCATCGCCGTTGGCGGCTTCATCACCTGTTTTTGCGTCGCTCATTCGCTCTCACTCCTATCCATGCTCACTTGGTCGCCTAAAAAGATCGCCAGTCGCGTGGTTTCTTTATCGATACGGGACAACCAACGTGCATCGGTAAGCCCTGCATGTATCACATTTTCACGGCCAAAGGCCATGCCCAATTCGTCTGCGCTAAATAAAGCGCATAATCTTATGTCCATCGCACGGGCTTTTTGCGCCAATGCTTGTCGTCCATTCTCGGCGCCGTCATGGGCTGCAAACAGCAGCACAATCTGACCCTTTTTCAGCGCGGCCTCTACTTTCATGAAGCCCATCACCACGGCTCCCGATTTGCGCATCAGCCCCAAAATACCATGCGCTTGTTGGCGCATTAATCTCTCCAGCCTAAGCTCTAGGCTTTCGGGGGCGCCAGCTTGTAAATCGGCAACCGGAGTAGCAAATTTAGCCGCCAAAGGCGCCACAAGGTCGCGCTGATTGGCTAGCCAAATGCTTTCGCCGGGCAGTTTTTGCCCGAGATCGGGGGTCAGCTCGCCATCGGGCGAGAGGACAAAGCGCAACATATCGGCGCTCTCGGCTTCCTTGCCACTTATCTGGCAGGTTTGAAGCCCCCCCATAATCTTAGCTCAAGCCTTATTCCGCACTCGGCGCCGAAGCGTCTGGTGCGGGGGCAAAGGGATCGACAAGTTCGGCGTCTGCGGCAGGCGTCGGATTTTCCGCTTCCTGCTGCGCGGCCAATTCGGCTTCCACGCGCGCCGCTTCTTCGGCGCGTTGCTGGTCTAGCTCTTCTTGGGTAATCCAACCCGCCAAAACGCGGGCCGACATAATCAGACCCTCGGCTTCTTCCGGCGAGACATCAAAGCCATCCAGAATACCTTCTTGGCGCACACGACGACGCTCGACGGTTTCAAACCAACCCGTCAAATCATCTGTCACACAGCCCGCAAAATCTTCCAGCGACTTAATATCATTCTCGCCAAAGCGCACCAACATGGCTGGCGTCATGCCCTCCATGGCGGCCAAATCATCGCCAACGCCCATTTCTTTGCGTTGCGCATCCAGCTTGGCATTTTCGCGGTCCAAATGATCGCGGGCCCGGTTTTGAATTTCTTCTGCCGTTTCCTCGTCAAAGCCCTCGATATAAGTAATTTCTTCGGCTGGCACATAGGCCACTTCTTCGACGGTCGAGAAACCTTCTGACGCCAGCAATTGGGCAATCATCTCATCGACATCCAAAGCGCCCATGAACAAGGCGGTGCGTTCGGCAAATTCTGCCTGACGACGCTCGCTCTCTTGCGCTTCGGTCATAATGTCGATGTCCCAACCGGTGAGCTGCGATGCAAGACGCACATTTTGGCCGCGACGGCCAATGGCCAAGCTCAATTGCTCATCCGGCACCACAACTTCAATGCGTTGCACATCTTCATCCAGCACCACTTTGGTAACTTCAGCAGGTGCCAAAGCGTTCACGATGAAAGCGGCAGGGTCAGGCGACCACGGAATAATATCGACTTTTTCGCCTTGCAGCTCATTGACCACGGCCTGCACACGGCTACCGCGCATACCCACACAAGCGCCCACAGGGTCAATGCCTGGGTCGTTGGAGATAACGCCAATTTTAGCTCGGCTACCCGCATCGCGCGCCACGGCACGCACTTCGATGACGCCGTCATAAATTTCAGGCACTTCCTGCATGAACAATTTCGACATGAAAGCCGGATCGGTACGCGACAGAATAATCTGCGGGCCACGCTGTTCGCGGCGCACATTTTGAATGTAAGCGCGAATGCGGTCGCCCGGACGGAAGACTTCGCGCGGGATAAGATTATCGCGGCGCACCACAGCTTCGCCACGCCCCAAATCCATCACGACATTGCCGTATTCCACGCGCTTGACCAGACCATTGATAATCTCGCCCAC